>Ga0070712_100000010_pt1 | contig 143560 bp, 112 predicted proteins | sample LARL81metaG_FD_71396 | JGI IMG/M metagenome (GOLD analysis project Ga0070712, IMG submission 71396) | Corn, switchgrass and miscanthus rhizosphere microbial communities from Kellogg Biological Station, Michigan, USA - LAR L8-1 metaG | ecosystem: Host-associated > Plants > Roots > Rhizosphere...
GCCGCCGGTCCCGTTTTTGTTTTGTGCGCGCATCGGTTGCAGCCGGGATTTGTGGAACATCCACTGAATCGTGCGGTCGAGTAGCACCGCGTGATCCAGATCGGAGATTTGGCGATCGAACCAGAGATGGACTCCGGTGATAGGCGAGTTTTCAAAGTGAGAAATCTGCTCGCGCAAGGAGTTGCTTTCTGGAGTTCCTGGCAAAACGCGGTTCAGAACATCGAAGGGGAGAGCGAGGATCAGATAATCGAAAATGTTGCCTTCGTGATTCCCAGTTCTCGCAACGTCGGCGAGACCCGGGGCACCCTCTTTCGTGTTGACTTCGTTAGTAGACGGGAATTCGCCCGTCGATTGGTTCCGAAGCATCAAACGAACGCCTGATGAATCCGTTGTGAATCCCTCGACCGGCTGACGGAAGTGGAGTTTGCCACCATGAGAGCGAACATAATCGCCGGCAGCATTGTACAAATCGGTCAACGGGAGGGTCGGAACTCCCATGTGCCGCGCCACGGGCGTTTTCATCGATTCGCGGACTACCTGGGCAGCCGCGGAAACCGAGATGCGGTCGAGTTCCTCGCTAAGAGCGCTGATCAGGATCGGATGCCAGAAGCGAGCGACGGCGGTTTTCGTTTGGCCGTGCGCCTCCAGCCACTGCTGGAATGATTTTCCGTTGTCCCGCTGGAGCCTAAGGGTTAACGGCACTAGCGCACGCGTGATGGCCAGCTTGTCGGCAACGCTGAGGAAAGGGAAGTGGAGAAATGACGGAGCGGTGTGCAGTGGGGCGGGAAGCGGAGAAGACTTCATCACCGAAATGCGCCCGCCGGGTTCGATGAAGTTCATCTGATCAAACCAGCGAATCTGGTCCGCCACGCCGATACGCTCGTAAAATTTCACGAGATTCGTGCAGACACGAAAGAGAACATGCTGGCAGTTGTCGACAACCTCTCCTGTTCCGGGGTGTTCGTAGGAAGAGGCACGTCCACCGAGGAAGGGACGCTTTTCGTAAACCGTCACACGGAAGCCCGCCTCGGATAAGGCGCAAGCGGCGGCGAGTCCGGCGAGGCCGCCTCCGGCGATGGCGACTGTAGGTTGGGAGGAGATGGGCATTCGATTACGGGATCAAAGGCTTCCGGCCCAATGATCTCGACCGTCGCAGAACTTGTCATCCTGAGCGGAGTTGCGGTTTGCGCAGCGGACCGCGGCGCAGTCGAAGGATCCCTTGTATCTCCGCGGCACCTTGGACGCGACAGGGAGTTTCAACCGCAGGGCGTACATCATCCGTGAGAATTCGGTCATGCGTTTATCTCAAAGTATATGGGGTAGGGATCCTTCGACTCCGTGAATGCTCGGCTTCGCGAAGCATTCACTCCGCTCAGGATGACATTGGTGCTGGACTTATGTTACCCGCCTGAGGAAGCCTTTCCCAAGGATGCGTAGCTTTTCCCACCGGCTCAAGGCCACTCTTGTTGTGAAGACGTCGTACTGTCTCAGCGCAATTTTTTCAAGAAGAGCGCGATAGATATTGATGAGCACCCAGAGTGCGGGCTGACTGTCTTCGGAAATGTAGGCGATCAATTCGTCGCCGGACGTATAGAACTCGCGGGCGCGGTCGGCCTCCTGAGCCAGAACCGGGCGAAGCCGCGCGGGATCGGAAACCGAGAGCACGTCCGCCAAGGTGAGGTTGAATTTCGCCAGGTCTTCGTCTGGCAGGTAAACGCGTCCGAGGCTCGCGTCTTCTTTCACGTCGCGGACGATGTTGGTGAGTTGGAACGCCAGGCCGCAGCGCTCAGCCAGAGGTTCAGCTGCTGGATCGCGATATCCGAAAACATGAATGCAGACCAGACCCACCACCGACGCAACCCGATAACAGTAAAGCCGGAGATCTTCAAACGTGCGGTAGTGGATTACGCCGGACCCGGTCTGCATTGAGGCTTCGGCTTCTTCCACGTCCATGGCAGTACCGTGCGCGAGTTCGTCGAGCAATCCGGCAGGTATCGCGTAGCGGCGCTGGGAGTCAGTCAATGCGAGCAAGATGGCGTCATCGGTGGGATTGCCCTGCTGCGCCCGATGGAGAGCATCGAGCCACGATTCCAGTTGCTGCCGGCGTTCTTCGGGACTCAGTTTGGGATCGTCGGTGATGTCGTCGCAGCGCCGCATGAAGGCATAGACCGCACAAAGAGCTTCACGCTTGCGGCGAGGCAGAACGAGAAATGCATAGTAGAAATTCTTGGCGGCCACGCGCGTGATGCCCTTGCACACGGAATACGCCATGACGAGCTGCGGAGGAGCCGGAGTCCACGATGCGGAGACTGGTTGAGCGCGGGTGCTCATCTCGAACTCCCGGACAATCCGAATATTTTGGCCATGGCAGCATGGGTCACCAAAGCCAGCTTACGCGACTTCGAGATCGCGGGGCGGTTGCCAAGCACCGCGAAATCTTGTTTCTCAATCGCGTTCAGGATCTCGATCCCGCCTCGGCTGAAGAGATCGAGGTCAATCGCGAGTTCGCGGTGGACTCTTCCGACCAGCGGCAGACCCTGCCGGAACCAATCGCGGGCGCGCTCGACTTCAAACTTCATCATCTCGCGAAAAGCAGGTGTGTTCCGATTGCGGGCGATGTCGTCTTCCTTGACTCCGAAGCGTCGAAGGTCTTCGAGTGGAAGATAAATCCTGCCCTTGGCGTAGTCGACACTGACGTCTTGCCAGAAATTCGCAAGCTGTAGCGCGGTGCAGGTGAAATCCGAGAGTTGCTGACGTTCCGTGTCGCGGTACCCGCACAGGTAAAGCACGAGATGCCCGACTGGATTCGCCGAGTATTTGCAGTAGGCGAGAACATCATTGAATGCTTCGAAACGAGTGACGGTCTGATCCTGGCGGAATGCGATCAGCAGATCTGAAAATTCATGTTTGGGGATATCGAACAGGCGGACTGTGTCCGCCAACGCAACAAACACTGGATGCCTCGGAGAGCCTTCGTAGCAGGCGTCGAGTTCGGTGTGCCATTGATCGAGGAGTTCGAGCGAGGCGGCAACGTCTCCGACCTCATCTCCAAGATCGTCCGAGATGCGGCAGTAGGAATACACGTTAAAAAAATGCTGCCGGAGACGGCGAGGCAGAAACCAACTGGCAACGGAGAAATTCTCGTAATGGCTGCGTGCGAGATGGGCGCAGTATTGCTGCGCTTCGTGGAGGCTAGGCGCAGTGGAAGGAATCGCGTAAGCCGCCGGCAGGCGCGACCATCCTAGAGAAGCCGAATTTTGGGTTGCGGTCTGGTTCACGAGTGACGAGACATTGTTGATTGTTGAATGATGATTGTTGAATTTAGACTCATCGCATCCACCATTCGGTTTTCAATCAACAATCAACAATTTGTTTTCTTAATGGCCGGGAATTATGGCCGTTTTGATGTCGCCTCCGCGATTCAGCATATGACGGAGAACCTGCTGCAGGCGCGACAGGGGCGCCTCGCCGGTGATGTAGTCGGTCGGACGAATCTTCTTTGCGGCGATCAGACCGAATGCTCTGCGGACGGTCTCCGGCGTGTGATGGAACGTTGCCTTGAGGGTGATCTCGGAGTAATGCAGGCGATTGGTCTCCAGTTGCACTTTGGTCCCGCTGGCGCATCCGCCAAAGAAATTCACGGTGCCGCCTTTGCGCACCATATCTACGGCCCATTCCCATGCTTCCGGTTTCCCCACCGCTTCAATCACCACGTCACAACCGCGTTTTTGCGGCGAGAGAGCGCGAACGGCATCCACCACGTTGTCTGTTTTCGTCGTCTGGATGATCTCATGAGCGCCCATCTGGCGGGCCGCTTCGACTTGTCCATCGCGTTTCACGACCGAGATCACGTTGCAGCCGATGGCGCGGGCGACTTGCACGAACATCAGCCCGATCGGGCCACCACCGAGGATCGTAACCGTGTCGCCGATTTCGACTCCAGTCTCATGCAATCCGCGCAGGACACAAGCCAGAGGCTCAGTCATGGCAGCGTCCTCATACGACACGTTCGTAGGAATCACCAGCATGTTGGCTTCAACGATGCGGCGGGGTACGCGGATGTACTCTGCATAGGCGCCGTTGTTGAAGAGCAGATCTTCGCAGAGGTTCTCCTGATGTTTGGAGCAGTAGAAGCACATCTGGCAGGGAGCGGAGTTGAGGGCGACGACGCGCATGCCCTTCTTGAATGTACTGACGCCTGCACCCACCTCTTCGATCACTCCAGCGAGTTCGTGGCCGAACAGAGCCGGCGGCACGATCATGCGGGCGTGGTAACCGCGCTGGTAGACCTTGAGATCTGTTCCACAGGTCAGCGCTACCTGGACTTTGACGAGGACCTCGCCATCTCCGACCCGTGGGATGGGTACTTTTTCAATCTTGAGATCTTCTTTGCCGTACAGGACGGCAGCCGTCATTTTTCCGTTCACTGCGTTTCCTTCCGATCATCGGCCGGTTTCGGGACTAAAACCCCGATTGCCGGCATACCGCAGCGGCATAAAAACCGCTGTTCGAACCGAGCTTTCAGTTCTTCCATGTCAGGCCGGGTTGGATCACGACCTTCATGGAGGATGGCTGCGGATGGGCGGCCAGATCGAGCGCTTCCGTGCTCTCGGAAAGAGGGACGCGGTGGCTGATCAGCCGTTCCAAATCCATCTCGCGATCCATCACAAAACGAACCGATTCCTCTTGTAGGTCGATCGACGCGCTGTAGGACCCCACCAGAGTCTTTTCGTCCACACAGATTGCGGCAGGATCGATGACTGCCTCACCGTGCTGTGTCTGCGCAAATAGCAAAATCCGGCCACCTGGACGGGCCGCATCCATCGCAGTACGAATCAGGGAGTTCCCGCCGACTGCAAGAATCACGGCGTCGGCGCCGCGCCCCTGGGTCAACTCGCGAACGCGCTCAACTACATTTGTCCGCGAGGCATCAATTGTTTGGTCTAGTCCAAAGCTTGACCCTATTCTAAGCCTCTCGGGATATAAATCGGAAGTGATTAAGGTGGCCCCCATCCGTCTGGCCAGCACACTTAATATGATGCCGATCGGACCCTGGCCGATCGTGAGGACTGTCTCTCCAGGGCGCAAGTTCAACGCATATATACCCTTTAGACAAGTATTCACCGGCTCGACGAAGCAGGATTGTTCGTACGAAACGCCATCAGGAATGCGGACTGTGCCTTGGTCGACGATCCAGTCCATGACCCTGACGTACTCGGCAAAGCCGCCGCCAGACGGTTCAAATCCCGCCGTGCAGCCAACTTTTTTGTAGGTGGCACATTGCGCGAAGGTCTTGTTGTCACAGTAGAAGCAGTTGCGGCAGGGAATATGGTGAAATGCCATCACCCGATCGCCGGGACGGAACTTGCTGACACCAGCACCGACGGCGGCGACTACGCCCGAGGTTTCGTGTCCGAAGATGCGAGGGGCCGAGTGCGAGCCTGTAGAAATCTTCTTGAGATCCGTGCCACACACTCCACAAGAGTGCACTCGGACAAGCATCTCGCCGGGCGCAATTGAAGGAATTGGGACGGTTTCGATCCGAACATCGTTGACGCCGCGATAGACGGCGGCTTGCATGGTCGAGGGAATGGTCTCTATGTCAATTTCGGCCGTACTCGGCCCAGGCTTGTCCATAAATTCCGTTAGATGAAGTTGTTTGACGATGCGTTTCACCATTGTACGGCAGAGAGGGGAATCCGGTTGCCGTGGGAACCGGAGTTCAAGGTTGCTCGGGTGCTGACGATCCATGCTCCCCTCTTCGACTCTCATGCTATGCTGCGCCAAACTGCGGTCCGTGAGGGACGCCTGTGCTGGTTGAACTGCGACTCGAGAACTACGCGGTGATTGACAACCTGGTGGTGGGGTTTGGGCCGGGACTGAACCTTTTAACTGGCGAAACAGGCGCGGGCAAATCAATCCTGATTGACGCGCTGGCGCTCCTTCTCGGCGAAAAAGCTTCGACCGACGTAATCCGCGCGGGCGCGGAACGAGCAGTGATTTCCGCGGTGTTCGAGGCCGACGCCTCTGCTGCCAAGGCGCTCGAGAAGATTCTCGACGCCAATGGCCTCGACGAATCCGATGATGCTTCGCTTATTTTGCGCCGGGAGATCGCGGCGGGAGGTAAAGGGAGGGCCTTCGTCAACAATCAACCAGCCACTGTATCCGTATTGAAGTCATTGGCGCCGCATCTGGCAATCGTCCATGCGCAAAACGAATCGATCCTGTCTTTTGACGGACCGGCGCGACTGGAATTGCTGGATACATTTGCGGGCAGCGAAATCGAACCTGTTTCGGCTGCCTTTGAGCGATGGAAGGAAATACGCTCCCGCATCGAGGAGTTAGAGCGAGGCGAACAGGACAAGCTGCGCCTCGTCGATCTGTGGACGTTCCAGAAGCGCGAGATTGAAGAGGGCCGTCTCGAAGCCGGGGAAGATGAGCGCCTTGAAGGCGAGAAGCGCGTGCTTGCGAATGCCGAAAAGATCTACAACGCGGCCATGAATGCATTTGACCTTCTTTATGAGGGCAGCGGTTCGACCGCTTCTTCATTGCGCGGGGCACAAAAGCACGTAGAGGAACTAGCGCGCTACGAACCGAAGTTTCAAGAAGCATTGGCGGCGCTGGAGTCGGCGCGGATCAGCGTAGAGGATGTGGGCGCCACCCTTCGAGACTACGCAGGTGGGATCCAGGCGTCGCCGGAGCACCTTGCACAGGTGGAAGATCGTCTGGCTCTATTCGATCGACTAAAGCGCAAGTATGGCTCCACACTCGAGGATGTGATTCAGTTCGGTGCGGAGGTCTCACGCAAACTTTCCGAGGTCGAGAATAAGGACGAGATTCTGCGCCAGCTGCGCGGGGACTTATCCAAGGCCGCGGACGAATATCTCAGGGTCGCGAGATCGCTTTCAAAGAAACGGGCCGACGCGGCACGGAAACTGGAGAAGCTCGTCGAGACCGAGATCAGCGATTTGGCCATGAGGTCGACATTCCGCATTCAGAAGACGACTTCGGAGGAAGCGCGCGATTGGACGTCGATGGGGATCGATCAGGTCGCGTATCTGATTGCCACAAATCCGGGTGAGCCAATGCGGCAACTGGAGCACATCGCTTCGGGTGGAGAACTGTCCCGCGTCATGCTCGCTCTGAAAGCCAGCGTAGATGGGGCCAGGGAAGTCAAGGTTTCCGCACCATCAACGCAAAAAGCGCGGAAACAACGATCAGGCCCGCAGAAGACTCTCGTCTTTGACGAGATTGATACCGGTATCGGAGGACGTGCGGCTGAGGCTGTCGGTAAGAAGCTCAAATCGCTTTCGCGATTGAACCAGGTGTTGTGTGTGACGCACCTGCCGCAGATCGCGACTTTCGCGGATCAGCACTTCGTCATCGAAAAGAAGGAGCACGCTGGCCGAACGCGAACCAGCGTCCATCCCGTAACCGGAGAAGAACGTACTGAGGAAGTGGCTCGCATGTTAAGCGGAGCCAAACTCACCGAAACTTCGCGCAAGCACGCCGAACAGATGATCAAGGCGAACGCGTGAGGTCAGTGTCAGGCTTGATGGCTGAGAGCTGAGAGATGAAGGGTGGAAGTTTACTGCTGGCTGATGACTAACGAGTCGCGTCCGTCGGCCAGAGTGGTATTCGGCGAGCTGTCGGCGACCTTGATCGTGAAGTTTACGGTGATGGTCGCACGGGTCTCAACGGCTTGGCCATTCTGAAACACCGGCTTGAAGCGCCATTCACGGACGGCTTGCTGAGCTGCACTGGAGAGAATCGCAGGGCCGCTCAACACGCGCAGATTCTGAATGCTTCCATCGGCCGCTATCAGAGCCTGCAGCACGACCGATCCCTGCACATTCATGTGCTGAGCGAGTGCGGGATAGGACGGCGGAATCGCTTCGGCAAGGCGCTCACGCTGCGCTGCATTCACTGCGGGTGCGGGGGCTGCGGCTACCGGAGCGGCAGGCTTCGCGATTTGAACGTTCGTAGTCTTGCTTCCCGGATGCAGATTCTGGTGCTTGTCGCCCGCAACCACTTCCACGTTCAGCGGAGGCAATACCGTCCGGTTCACCGCGACTGCGGGAGCCTCTGCCGGCTTCGGTTGTGCTGGCGCGCTTACCGCGGGAACCTGCTTCTTCGCGACATGGGCCTGAGCAGGAGCGGTAACTGGAACCGCCGGCTTCACGGCAGTCTCCGTCGCGGCTGGAGCCGTCGGCAGAGCCGTGGCCTGGGTTTCATTCGCGTCGGTGATAGTGGATTCGGAACCGAACCAGAACTGGCGGTCTTTGATCAGAACCGCAGCCAGCGTGACCAGCAGGATCACGAGCGCAATCACCAGGCGTGATTCCTGGCTCCCGGACGAAATAGCTGCCCGGGGAACGGCGGTCCGTCTTTGGCTCAATTCCATCATGTTGTTCGCTGACCTGGAAGTCTGCGAGAAGTGTCGCACACATAGTGCAACAACCTGCACTTCGCAACAATGGCACGGGCCGGGGGAGGGGGGGCACGACCGGGCTATTACTGTCCGATGACCCGGCCGGAACGTAATCTTGTGCTCCTAGGTGCCCGGGGGTGTGATTCCCGTCACAGCGGGGAAATCGCCACCGCCCTAAAGTCAGCCAATGACGGTTCCCGACGACAAACCCACCCGCGCTGCCTGGCTGCAAGGACCTTCCGCCCGCTGTGAAACGACTCCCCACGGAGCCCATTTGCCTTGGAGAATCATTCTCTTAGGGGCGCCAGGCGTAGGAAAGGGTACGCAGGCGGACCTGCTGAACCAACGGTTGTTGGCTTGCCATCTATCAACTGGAGATGTTTTCCGGGCGGCAACCAGAAGGGGAGACGCTGATCTCTCTCCTGCCATGCGTGAGGCCCTTGTCTACATGCGTCGGGGCGACTTGGTCCCCGATGCGACGGTTTGGGAGATGGTGCGGGAACGGCAGGCCTGTCTGCACTGCGTAGGAGGCTTCATTCTTGACGGGTTCCCGCGCACCCTGGCGCAGGCCGTTTCACTCAAACAGCTACTGGACAAAGACAGCCTGGCGTTAACGGCGGTCGTCAACTATGAACTGCCAACGACGGAAATCGTAACCCGGTTAGCCGGGCGCAGGACCTGCGAGAAGTGCAAGGCCGTCTATCACGTTACAGACCGGCCATCTCAACTCGAAGGAGTTTGCGACCGTTGCGAAGGCAGACTGTTTCAGCGGGAAGATGACCGTCCGGAGTCAATCATGGTGCGACTTGATGCTTATGAGCGAAGTACCGCGCCATTAATCGACTTTTACGTCAAACAAGGGTTGTTGCTGCGGGTTTCAGCCGCAGGATCTCCCGAAGAGATTTGCAGGGGAACGATACCCGAGTTGGAGTCGCGGCGGTTATCTGTCTTTGTCCAGCAGATGTGGGCGGCGGAAGAGAATCGGCGAGATACATAGCAGCCGAAGATTCCTGGGTCTCGCAAATTCGGCGAGACCCGGGGCACCCACCCCGTTCGCTTGTGGTAATTCCCCATTCGCTGTTAATCCTAGCCATTTCTGTGGCTTACGTTGACCATCCCGATACTTTTCGATAGCTTTGTGATATCGCCACAGTGGGGTTCGTGTACCCTAAGGGTACGGGGGATCCGCGGTTTGCATCCCAAATGAATAACGGCGATCAGAGCCCAGACTAGAAATTCTTTGGACGTCGCTGCCTTCGCCGGGATTATCGGCAGCTGAAAAGGGAGATTCTTATATCGTGGCTGGAATTTCAGGGAAGAGTGACGGAAAGACCTTGCTGTTGTTGAAGCCGCGGGGATTTTGTGCCGGCGTGGTCCGTGCGATCGATGTAGTTCGGATTGCGCTTGAGGCCTTCGGCCCGCCGATTTATGTCCGCAAAGAGATCGTTCACAACAGCTTTGTAGTGGAAGAGCTGCGTGGCAAAGGTGCGATCTTCGTCGACAGCGAAGACGAAGTGCCCAACGGCGAGCGCATTATCTACAGCGCGCATGGCGTTTCGCCGGAAGTTCGCGAGCACAGCACAAAGCGTGGGTTGCGTGTTATTGATGCTACGTGCCCGTTGGTGACCAAGGTTCATGTTGAGGCTGTGAAGTTTGCAAAGGAAGGCTATTCGCTGATTCTGATCGGCCACAAAGATCACGACGAAGTTATCGGAACTTTAGGAGAGGCTCCGCTCGTAACTCAGGTTGTGGGATCGCCGGAGCAGGTAATTTCCTTGAGCGTGCCAGACCCAAATCGAGTTGCGTACTTGACGCAAACTACGCTCAGTCTCGACGAAACGAAGGACATCATTGCAGCGTTGAAGCGGAAGTTCCCGAACATCAAGGGTCCCGCCGCCCAGGATATCTGTTATGCGACGGAGAACCGGCAGGTCGCGGTAAAGCAGGTGGCTAGCGAATCTGATCTGCTGTTGGTGGTCGGTTCGGAAAACAGTTCGAACTCGAACCGTCTGGTGGAAGTGGCTCGCAACCTGGGTACAAATGCTCATCTAATCGATAGTTGCAACGATATCGAACCCGGCTGGTTGAAGGGCGTGAAGACCATAGCGTTGACTGCCGGCGCATCGGCTCCCGAGCATCTGGTGGAAGAAACGATCACGTTCCTACGCGGGAAAGGCTTCAACAACGTGCAGGAACTGGAAGTGATGCCTGAGAACGTGCGGTTCGGATTGCCTCCAGAAATCGTAGAAGCAATCGCAGCAGCGCCAGCGAATTGAGAACGATGATTTACCACGGAGACGTGGACTGATTGTCGATTGTTGATTCTTGATTGTTGAATGAAATGACGGAGATTCAAGGCTTCAATTCAATAATCAACATTCGACAATCAACAATCCTTTCCGTGGCGAGCGATTGGAAAGCAACAAATGGAGTATTCGAATGAATACTGACTCCCCCGAGTCCCATCCAGGTTCTGCAGCCGTAGGTTCGAACCCACAGCTTCGTTTCGGCAAAATCGAGGAACTCGCCAGCCACGTCACTGCGGCGATCGCGGCGGCGCGGAAATATCTTTTCTCGCAGCAGCACGAAGATGGGTACTGGTGTGGAGAACTCGAAGCCGATACGACACTCGAATCCGACTACATTCTGCTGCATACTTTGCTCGGCACGGGCAGCGCAGAGCGCTTCCAGAAAGCAGCCAACTGGATTCTGCGGCATCAGAATGAAGACGGTGGATGGAGCATCTATGTCGGGGGACCGTCAAACCTCAGCGCTTCGGTGAAGGCCTACTTCGGATTGAAACTGGCCGGCTACTCAGCCGATCATCCGGTGTTGGAGAAGGCCCGGAAGAAGATCCTCGAAATGGGAGGCGTCACCGAGGTCAATACCTTCACCAAGATCTACCTCTGTTTCTTTGGCCAGTACGATTACGATGCCGTTCCTGCGATCCCGCCTGAGATCGTGCTGTTTCCGAACTGGTTCTGGTTCAACATCTACGAGATTTCCTCGTGGTCGCGGGCGATCCTGGTGCCGTTGTCGATCTGCTACGCGAAGAAGCCCTTCAAGAAGATTCCGCGCGAGATGGGAGTGGAAGAACTCTTCGTCGGCGGCATGCATAAATCCCGCATGCACCTGCATTGGGCGAAGAAGTTGGTCTCCTGGCGGAATTTCTTTCTGGTCATCGATCGAATCACGCATTGGTTTGAGCGGGTACATGTTCGCCCTTTGCGTTCCGTGGCTTTGAAGAAAGCTGAAAAGTGGATGCTTGAGCGCTTCGAAATGAGCGACGGGCTGGGCGCAATCTATCCGTCGATGATGAACTCGATCATTGCCCTCCGCTGCCTGGGCTATTCACTGGATGATCCACAAGTCATTCGTGCGATGGATGAGTTCGAAAAACTCGGAATCGAAGAGGAAGACACCTTTCGCATGCAGCCATGCGTTTCACCGGTATGGGATACCGCGTACGCGCTCTTTGCCTTGGGCGAGTCGGGGATCCCTACAAACGATTCGCGCATGGTGAAGTGTGCAGACTGGCTTTTGCAGAAACAGGTTCGCAACCCGGGGGACTGGAAGGTCAAGAACCCGAAGGGACAGCCAGGGGGCTGGTATTTCGAATTCAACAACGAGTTCTATCCGGATGTTGATGACAGCGCTATGGTATGCCTGGCGTTGAGCCGCGTGGAGCATCCCAATGGACGCTACCAACGCGAATCCGTGCAGCGCGCGATCGACTGGATATTCTCGATGCAGTGCAAGAACGGGGGCTGGGCCTCATTCGACAAAGACAATGATCGAATGGTGTTCCAGTACGTACCGTTTGCCGACCACAACGCCATGCTCGACCCGCCGACGGTCGACATCACCGGTCGCATCCTGGAGATGCTCGCGACTTACGGGTACAACAAAGAGCATCCGCGAGTGAAGAAGGCGATTGATTTCGTGCGCAAGGAACAGGAGCCTGACGGAAGCTGGTTCGGCCGTTGGGGCGTGAACTACATTTACGGCACCGCCCTGGTTCTGCGCGGGCTGGAAGCAATCGGAATGGATCTGCATGAGCCCTGCGTCCAGCAGGGCGCGGAATGGCTGAGAATGGTGCAGAACTCTGATGGTGGCTGGGGTGAAACGGTGGGCTCGTACGACGATCCCACGCTGCGGGGACAGGGCGACAGCACGCCTTCGCAGACGGCCTGGGCGATTCTTGGATTGCTAGCCGCTGGCGACACCCGCAGCGATTCGGTGGCGCGAGGAGTCGCGTATCTGATGCGCACCCAGAGGGAAGATGGCTCGTGGGACGAAAAGTTCTACACCGGAACCGGTTTCCCGCGGGTCTTCTACCTGATGTATCACCTGTATCGGGAGTATTTCCCGCTGCTGGCTCTGACTACCTACGCCAAGGTGGTGGAGAAGAATAGCAATTAGCGACGTCAGTCAGCAATCGATTGCGTGAGTGCGGATGCCTTCTGTCGATACAATCCTGAAAAAATTCGAGGAACCGGACGAGGTCCGTACCTTCGAAAAGGGCAAGTTCGAGATCGTTCATATCGGCGGCATGACGATCGGTCGCGCAACGTATCAGCCGGGATGGAAGTGGTCTCATCATGTCGGACCCGCAGTCGGCGCGTCACGCTGCAACGTAGAGCACGTCGGGATGGTGTTGTCCGGTTGCGCTACGGCCGCGATGGACGACGGGACGATTCACGAATTGCAAGCGGGAATGCTGTTTTATATTCCGCCAGGGCCTCCCGGTCACGATAGTTGGGTTGTTGGAGATGAGCCCTACGTTTCACTGCATTTTATGGGTGCCGCTCATTATGCGGCCAAGTAGTATCGGGAATACGGTTGCAATTCCTGCAGCCTGACCAAGAGCCGAAATCACTTTGAAAGCCTTCATCACCGGCGCAACCGGATTTCTGGGTTCCCATGTCGCTCGAGTTCTCGCCGAGCAGGGGGCCGATTTGCGGCTGCTGGTCCGTTCTACAAGCAATCTGAAGAATCTGGAGGGTCTCAAAGCGCAGACGGCGACAGGTGATCTGCGCGACGCCGCGTCTCTCGAAAAGGCAATGTCAGGATGTGACACGGTTTTCCACGTCGCGGCGGACTACCGGCTCTGGGTGCGCGATCCCCACGAAATGTATCGGTCAAACGTCGAGGGGACTCGCGCTCTGCTTGAGGCCGCACGGAAGAATGGAGTGCGGCGCGTGGTGTACACCTCGAGCGTGGCGACCATAGGATTCAGAACAGACGGCCCGCCAGCGGATGAAGAATCCCCAGTTTCCCTTGCGGACATGATCGGGCACTATAAACGCTCCAAGTTCATGGCAGAGCAGGTGGCGATGGAAGCGGGGCGCAGCGGGATGGAGGTTGTCACCGTCAACCCAACGACTCCGATCGGCGAGCAGGATGTGAAGCCGACTCCCACCGGGAGGATCGTTGTTGATTTCCTGAAGCGAAAATTTCCTGCCTACGTCGAGACCGGCTTGAATCTCGTCGACGTGCGGGAGTGCGCGCGTGGGCATGTAGCGGCATTTGAAAAGGGGAGGACAGGCGAGCGCTACATACTTGGTGGCGAGGATCTGACGCTCAAGCAGATCCTGGACAAACTTGGGGCGATTACTGACTTGCCTTCCCCGAAGATCAAGCTGCCTTATCTGTTCGCATTCATGGCAGGAATTGCGGGCGAGTACATCACGGGCAGGTTGATGCGCGGTGATCCGCGCGCCACGGTCGATACAGTGCGCATGGGCAAGAAGATGATGTTCGCCAGTTCCGCAAAGGGCGAGCGCGAACTCGGATGGAAGATTGTCCCCGTGGATGATGCTCTGCGGCGGGCCGTCGAATGGTTCCGAGCCAACGGATATGCGTAAACTCGCCATTGTGGCCGCGCTCGAAAGGGAAGTGCGTCCTCTGGTCAGCACCTGGAGTCTGAGCGAAAAGGAACACGATGGGCGGCGGTACCGTTTCTTTCAGCATGGACAGTCAGTTCTCGTCTGTGGAGGAATCGGGGCGGTGGCTGCGCGGAGGGCTTCAGAAGCGGCAGTCGCCATCTACGAACCGCAATTGGTCTGCTCGGCTGGCTTTGCCGGTGCTCTCGATGGCAAATTACAAGTCGGGGACATACTGCGTCCGCGTACTGTTATCAATTCTAGTGACGGCAGTGCTGTCACCGTGGGCAACGGCGAAGGCATTCTGATCAGCTTCATGGCAGTTGCAAGTCCGGAACAGAAATCAAAGCTGCGTGAATCGTATGGTGCACAGGCAGTCGACATGGAAGCCGCGGCGGTAGCTCGCGCCGCGGAGAGTCGCAATATCCCGTTCACCGCCATCAAGGCAATTTCGGATACTGCTGATATTGACCTTCCCCCAATGGACCGCTTTGTGAATTCGGACGGGAGCTTTTTGGAAATGCGCTTCGCGTGGTTCGCGGCGATTCGGCCTTGGTTGTGGCCGCAGGTTGCACGACTTGCAGCAAATAGCAGGCGGGCCTCGCACGCATTGTGCCGAGAGTTGGAAAAAGAAATCTCCTGAACTCAGGAGGCTGAAAGAGTGCGTTTCTCGCGAATCTATGCCCTAAATATCGTTGCCAGATGGGGTTCGCGTGCAAGAGTTCGGGGGTCTATTCATCTATAATGAAGTCAGGCGATCTCTAAAAACCCGATGCAATTTTTCCCCTTGCTTGCAGTATTCGTCGGCGGCGAACTCGTCGACATGCTCTCCACTACAGGCGCCGTGGCAAAGCTGGTTTTGCTTGTGCTGCTGGCGTTCAGCCTCATCTCGTGGGCCATCATCCTGACCAAATGGAGCCTTCTTAGCCGTGCGCGTTCGCAAAGCGGCCGCTTTGTACGCGCGTTCCGCAAGGCGCAGCGATTGCAGGATGTTGCGGCTGTCGCCGAGCAATTCAAGCCCAGTCCGCTAGTCGGTGTGTTTGAAGGCGGGTACGAAGAATTCAAGCGCCAGGCGGGCGGTTCCGGCGGGTTGCGAAGCATGGTTGCGATTCAGCGCGGCATGCAGATCGGATCGTCGGAAGAGGTCACGCGTCTCGAGCGCAATATGCCTTGGCTTGCGATTACGGCCGCAGTGACGCCTTTCGTCGGACTGTTCGGAACCGTGTGGGGGATTATTGACGCATTTCATGGCCTCGGAACCGCGGGCGCGGCGACTCTGCGCGCGGTTGCACCCGGCATCTCCGAAGCCCTGATCACCACCGCGGCAGGTTTGGCGGCGGCGATCCCCGCCGTGATCGCGTACAACCTGCTCGGCTCATCAATACGCGAGTTCGCGGCACGCTGCGATGATTTCGCGCTCGAATTTCTAAATGCCGTTGAGCACAACCAGCCGCAGAGTTCTGCCGCGGCGGTGGCGGATATGAGGCGCTAATGGCGTTCACCACCTCCACCGGACGAACACAATCTGGCATCGCCGATATCAACATCACTCCGCTGGTCGACGTCGTGCTTGTGCTGCTCATCATTTTCATGGTGACCGCTCCCGTGTTGCAGTCCGGAATCGATGTCGCAGTGCCGAAAACGAAAACCGTCAAGGAAATCACGGAGGAGCGGACAGTAATCTCGATCAACAAGGATCAGAGAGTCTTTCTCGGAAACGATCCCGTCAACATCAATGAGATCGGCAACCGGTTGCGGCAAAAGATTCGCGATCCGCGGCATCAGTCGATTTTCGTTCGGGCTGATGAAAACGTTCCATTCGGCGCCTTCGCCACGGTAATGGATTCGGTCAAACAAGCGGGCTTTGCCAACGTCAGCATCGTGACGCAGCCCATGGATACGAATGTCAAGCACTGAGATTTTTTTCGAGCATGACCGCTGGGGACGCGCACTGGCGTGGTCCGCGGGGCTCCATGTGGGGATCACAGCTACGTTGATTTTGTACGCCAGCTTCGTCGGAAGAGGAGGGGGCGACACCTGGGGAGCTGGTGGAGGTGGCGAAGCCATTGGGGCGACATTGGTGAGTACAGTTCCGCTAGCGGCGCCTGCCGCCCAGACGCAAAACATTTTGGCGAACGAGTCCAAGGGCGTGACGCAGTCGCAGCCCAAGATCGAAGAGAAAGAGCCTGACGCGATCGAGATCGCGGGCAAAAACAAGAAGGTCAAGCCGAAGCAGAAACAAATCACAGAATCCAAGACGAACCCACATCCGGCGCCGGAACCGGAAGACAATCAGGTTGCATTCGGCGAGGGCGGCCCTGTTAGCGGTCCTTATGGAACGTTCAGCGCGGCGGGAGCCAAGGGCGGATTCGGAATCACAGGCGGCGGTGGAGACTTTGGAACAAAGTATGCCTGGTATGTCCGCGTAATCCAGCAAAAGGTGTCCGAAAACTGGATGAAGTACGAAGTCGATAACCGGATTTCGTCGGCACAGCGCGTGTACATCACCTTTGATGTGGCGCGCGATGGGCATCCCACAAATATTCAGGTGGAACAGTCGAGCGGCGTACCTTCGCTCGATATTTCCGCGACCCGTGCCTTGCAGCGGATTGATACTTTCGGACCGTTGCCGCCAGATTATCCGGGTAGCAAAATTTCTGTCGAGTACTGGTTTGATTACAAGAAGTGAGGTCTGTGTACCTCTCAGCCGGTTATCAATAGGGTACGTCAGGTGATGTTTTCAGCGTGCCCAAGCGCAGAATGGGAAAAAGGAATGAAGAAAAGAGTTCTTCAGATAGATAAGTCTTTGGGAAGTGGAACAGGTCGGGATACGATATTGTCATACAAAAATTCTTACCTTCGGAAGCCAATGGGAGATCCTTCCAGATCAGGTTTTATATCTTCAGCCGTGCGTAAGTTTGTGGTTGTCATCGCCTGCTCGTTGGTGGCTACCAGTGTGCAGGCGCAAGACTGGGTAAAGACGGGTACCAGCCTGGGCGTGGAGAGAGTGCGCCTGGCGGTTGCCGATTTCAAGCCTTCCACCGCGGATGCTGCCAATGCCGCCTTGGATAAGACGTTCAACGACACACTGTGGAACGATCTGGATGTCTCGGGAGTAGTGGAACTGGTATCGAAGAGTTTCTACCCCTTGCAGGTTCCAGGACAGCCTCCGGAAGTGAACTTTCCCTCATGGAGTTCACCGCCTCCGAATGCGGCGATGCTTGCGTTTGGGAATTTAGGAGTCGCCGGCGGGCGGCTAACGGTCCAAGGCTGGCTGTTTGATGTGAAGAATATCCAGAATCCCCAAATTCTGGGCAAGCAATACGCAGATAACGCCACGGATGCGGCCGCTCGAGTCATGGCGCACAAGTTCGCCGATGAGATCATCTTCCGACTGGGCGGTGGCATTCAGGGAATCGCAGAAACGCAGATCTATTTCGTCAGCGACCGTTCCGGGCACAAAGAAATCTGGGCGATGGATTATGACGGTTCGAACCAGCATCAGCTTACACATCTAGGATCGATTGCGCTGTCGCCGCGCATCTCGCCCGATGGTTCGCGCCTGGCCTTTAGTGCTCTTACAAAGAGTGGCTGGGAGATTATGATGTATTCTCTCGAACTCAACCGGGCAGTGAGCTTTCCCCATTTCGGCGGGACGAATCTTTCTCCGGCCTGGTCGGCCGATGGCTTAAAGCTGGCGTTTTCATCCTCTCGGTCGGGCGATTCGAAAATTTGGGTGGCGGATAACTCGGGAGGCAATGCCAAGCGGTTAACTGCTGACAAAGGGCTGGATGTTTCTCCCGTGTGGAATCGCAAGACGAACTCGCAGATCGCCTTTGCCAGCGACCGCGCGACGGGATTGCCGCAAATCTACACGATGGAAGCGGACGGGACCAACCAGCAGCGCATGACAGATCAAGGGTATGCGGTGTCACCGAGTTGGTCTCCTAACGGTCAGTTCCTGGTTTTTGCCTGGGTGAGAAGATATGGTCCCGGCGAACCGGGATCTCGTGATATCTATTTGATGGACATCGCCAGCAAACAGTTCGTTCAGTTGACTCACGATGGTGGGCGGAATGATACGCCCTCGTGGTCGCCAGACGGGCGTCACATCGTTTTCCAGTCAAATCGTTCGGGAAAGGAAGAGATCTGGACGATGCTGGCAGATGGATCGAAAGTGCAGCAGTTGACGTTTACCGGTCATAATTCGCAGCCTAATTGGTCTTGGAAATAGTACATAACTTCGTCTGGCCCCGAGGGGGACCTCAGGGGTCGTAGGAGGAACAAAAGTGAAGCAATCGAGTATGAAATGGTTCGTGCTGATATTAAGTCTTAGCGCTCTGTTGATGCTCGGTGCGTGCAAGAAGAAAGCCGCGCCGCCACCGCCACCTCCGCCGCCACCACCGCCGGCGCCAACCGCGTCCGTTTCAGTAAATCCGAGCACGATCCAGGGCGGACAGTCCGCGTCATTGACATGGCAGACTAGCAATGCGACCGATGTGTCGATCGACGGTATCGGCGCGGTGCAACCGAATGGCTCGCAGACCGTTTCGCCGACGGAATCAACGACGTATCACCTGACCGCGAAGGGTTCTGGTGGGACGCAGGAAGCGACTGCGCGTTTGACGGTCACAGCGGCCCCCGCACCGCCGCCGCCACCGCCGCCATCTGTCACCGACGAAGACTTGTTCAATCAAAGCATCAAGGATGTTTATTTTGACTACGACAAGTCTGAAATTCGCGGCGATCAGCAGGCATCTGTGCAGGCCGATTCGCAGTTCCTCGGGCAGCACACCAACATGAACATCACGGTCGAAGGCCATTGCGACGAGCGTGGCTCCACCGATTACAACCTGGCGTTGGGTGATCAGCGCGCGAGCGCGGTAAAGAATGCCTTGACCGCGGCGGGAGTCAGCGGCAGCCGCATTAAGACAATCAGCTACGGCAAAGAGAAGCCGTTCTGCTCGGAAAGCAACGAAGCTTGCTGGCAGCAGAATCGCCGTGGGCATCTCGTATTACAGAAGTAGTAGTCACATTTTGGGGGACGCTTCGGCGTCCCCCGTACTTAGTTCGGATTTTCACACAACCTTGTTCCGTGGCAGGGTTGCCTTCCACCGTTGAATCTTCCGGTTCCTACTGCCCTTTCGGACAGTGGAATCTCCCCAGCCTTGTGGGACAATCAAAGCATCTAAAAAAGATATTCAGGGAAAAAAGCCATGAAAATACATCGCATTTCGACAGTTGTCGGATTGTTCTTAATCCTTTGGACGAGCGTCGCTCCGGCATTCGGCGCCAACAAAGATATGGTGCAGTTGCAGACCCAGGTCCAGCAGTTGCAGGAGCAAATGACCGCCATGAAGACCGGTTTCGACCAGAGCATGGGCGTCATGCGAAACCTTGTCGAAAAAGACACGGATTCCGTGAACAAAGTCGCCAATGCGCTGAACACATTGCAGACGACTTTGCAGAAGCAGCAGGAAGGCGAAGGCTCAAAGACCGAACAGCTTTCCGGGCAGATTCAGGCGCTGAACGACACCATGGACGAGATCAAGGTACGCCTGGCCAAGGTCACCAAGCAGCTGGAAGACATGCAGGCGGCACAACAGAGTTTCGCTGCGACGCAGGCGACGCAACAGGCGCAACAGCAGCAAATGGCTTCTGCTCCGCCTCCGGATGTGCTCTATAACAACGGACTCCGCGACTACAACGGTGGCAAGAATGATCTCGCGACCCAGGAATTTTCCGATTACATCAAGTTCTATCCCAATACCGACCTGGCGGGGAATTCCTACTACTATCTCGGCGAGTTGCAGTTCAAGCAGGCAAATTACCAGCAGGCTGTGCAAAGTTATGATCAGGTCCTGCAGAACTTCCCCAGCGGGAATAAGGCTGCATCAGCGCAGCTGAAGAAGGGATTCGCTTTACTGGAGCTCGGCAAGCAGGATGATGGCGTGAGCGAGCTGCGACACCTGATTCAGCGATACCCGCACTCGCCTGAGGCCCTGCAAGCGAGAGACCGGCTGCGCAAGGCAGGAGTCAGCAGCACCGGACGATAACCAGGAGACCGGGCGCCTAAACTGAGCGATAGCGGTGATGTCTGGCGTGGTGCTTTGGCGCGCGGTGAGCGTGATGGTTGGAATGGTGATGCGTTGCCCGATGTCCGACTGGAACCATCGAGGCGTGGGCGACATCGGCCACTGCGAACGTGCTGATGAAGCAGCACAGCATCAGGAACAAGAAAATCTTTTTCATACTTGCTGCAACCTGCCTTTGAGAAAAGTATTCTATTCGACTTCGTGCTGGAATAGACTAACTTTCGAGGGGCGGCTCTTCCTTAGTTACCTTGGGCCCCGATCATCGCAAGAGGTGCAATCATGACACGGACGAATGCCGATCAGGATACCGCGAAGGGCGCAATGGAAACAGAAGATCACAAAACCGAAGGCAACATCGGGCTACAGGAGCAGCTCGGACATCGCGACCAGGACCCGATGCTGAAAGATGCCGATACCGATTTCCCCGAGCCCGGGGAGAATCCCGAACACAGCGGAGAACGGACGCGGAAAAGCGCATAGTCAGATTTGAATCGAAACGACGAGGGCCTCGGATGAGGCCTCTTTCATTGAAGAAAACTAACGGTTTGTCATTCCGAGCGAAGCGAGAAATACCTACCTTCGGTAATGCCTCTCGCATAGGGATGCTTCGACTACGAACGAACTCACTTCGCGATCTCGTTCTCCGCTCAGATGACAGTTTTTAGCGCAACTCTTCCATGCACGCGTCGAGCACGTCCTTGGGCGGCCGCGTCAGCGAGTCGGGAAGAGTCGCCAGCGGCTGATCGATGATGTTCAGCATTTCAATGAAGTTGGGCGCCTTTGGGTTCACGTAGAACACCCCCGTCAGTACCTCGCCTTTCTCGTGAGCTTCGGTCAGTCGTGTGAGAGCGCGAACTTTATTGGTGGGATCGTAGTCCTCTTCCAGCTTGCGGAGGTGCAGGTGAGAGCCATCGTGCATCGTGACATCGATTGTTGATCCCGGCTCGTATTGGACGTCGATGTCCTCAAAATGAGGAACGAAGCTGACGTCCTGCAAGACTTCTTCGTGCTCCTTCACATACTTGTAGGACTTGGTCGATCCCTCGTGGTCATTGAAGGTGACGCAGGGTGAGACCACGTCGAGCATGACTGTGCCCTTGTGGGCGATGGCAGCCTTTAGCATGGCACTCAGCTGCTTCTTGTCGCCGGAGAAAGACCGTCCAACCAGCGTAGCGCCGAGCTGGACTGCTAAGGCACAAGTATCGATGGGCGGAAGGTCGTTCAGGACGCCGCTCTTGAGCTTCGAGCCGAGGTCAGCTGTTGCCGAAAACTGTCCCTTTGTAAGGCCATACACGCCGTTGTCTTCGATGATGTAGATGATCGGCAGATTGCGGCGCATCAAGTGCATGAACTGACCGATGCCGATTGAAGCGGTGTCGCCGTCTCCGCTGACGCCGATGCAGACGAGCTTTCGATTAGCCAGTAGAGCGCCGGTTGCGACCGACGGCATGCGCCCGTGCACGGCGTTGAAGCTATGCGAGCGGCTCAGAAAATAGGCAGGTGTTTTCGACGAACAGCCGATCCCGCTCGGCTTGATGACGAATTCCGGTTCAACGCCCATCTCGTACATGGCCTCGATGATGCGCTCAGAGATCGCATTGTGGCCGCAGCCTGCGCAGAGCGTCGTCTTCCCGCCTTTGTAGTCGATAACGGTAAGGCCGATACGATTGGTTTTCGGGCCCGGAGTGGCTGCGCCGGGTTCAACCGTGGTGCTTCCCATTTACTTGCCCTCCATACTGGTCAATTCGTCGGTGATGGACCGCGCATCGAGCGGCAATCCGGTGATATGGGCGAGGCTGCGCAGGCGCGGAGTGAGTTCGGGTTTTACGTCGAGCTTCAGCAGGCTCATCATCTGCGCGTCGCGATTCTGTTCCACGACGTAGACATGTTCATGTTGTTCGACGAAGTCGTGCACTTCACGCGTAAATGGATAGGCACGTAGACGAAGGTAGTCCGTCTCAATGCCGTATTCGGCGCGGAGTTGATCGCGGCTCTCTGTAATTCCCCAGTGGGACGTTCCATACCCGATGATGCCAATCTTCGCGTTGTTGCCTTTTGTGATTTCGGGCCGGGGAACAAACGAGCGCGCTGTTTCAAATTTGCGGTTCAGCCGCTCCATGTTGTTCTCGAAGTCGTCGGCGCGTTCAGAGTACTGTGCCCGTTCGTTGTGTCCACTGCCACGCGCAAAGTAAGCCGCATTGGGATGCGACGTTCCGGGTAATGTGCGATATCCAATTCCATCCCCGTCTACGTCCTTGTACCGGGCGAATCCGCCGAGTTTGTCGAGATCTTCCTTGCTCAGTACCTTGCCGCGTTTGATCGGTGTAGTTGGATATGGAAACGGATCCGACATCCAGTTGTTCATGCCAAGATCCAGATCCGACATGACGAACACCAGTGTCTGGAACTGCTCTGCAAGGTTGAAGGCGTCAGTTGCCATGGTGAAGCATTCTTCGACGGAGCAGGGAATCAGCATGATGTGCTTGGTATCACCATGCGATAGGACAGCAGTCGAGAGAATGTCTCCCTGCGATGTGCGCGTAGGAAGGCCCGTGGAGGGCCCGACGCGCTGGATGTCCCAGATTACGCCGGGAACTTCAACGTAGTACCCCAGTCCAGCGAATTCAGACATGAGGGAAATACCCGGTCCGGCAGTCGCGGTCATGCTCCGCGCCCCCGCCCAGCCCGCGCCGATCACCATGCCGACCGCAGCGAGCTCATCTTCCGCCTGCACGATCGCGAACGTCGCCTTGCCATCGGGACCGATGCGGTACTCCTTCATATACTCGATCATCGTCTCCACTAGTGACGATGAGGGAGTAATCGGATACCAGGTAACGACGGTGCATCCGGCGAACATGCAGCCGAGCGCAGCGGCTGAGTTGCCATCGATGATGATCTTGCCTGCAGTCTTATCCATGCGCTCAATGTAGAACGCGCCGCGTTTTTCCAGATTAGTCTTGGCGTACTCAAATCCGGCCTGCGCCGCTGCCAGATTCAGATTCGCGGCTTTCGCTTTCTTCGCGAACTGCTTGCGGATGGCCTTCTCGACCTCGTCCATGTCGATAGTGAGCAGGCTCGCGACCACGCCCACGTACACCATGTTCTTCACGAGCTTGCGCAGCTTAGCTTCGGGGCAGACCTGCGCGACGATCTTGTCGTAGGGAACCGAGTAGAAAATCAAGTCATTCCGCAGCTTGTGCAGCGCCAGCGGATCGTCGTAGAGCACCGATGCACCAGGTGCCAGCGACATGACATCCTCCGTCGCGGTCTCGGGATTCATCGCGACGAGGAAATCGATTTCCTTCTTGCGCCCGATGTAACCATTCTTGTTGGCCCGAATGGTGTACCAGGTGGGCAGTCCCGCGATGTTTGACGGGAACATGTTCTTGCCGGAAACCGGCACCCCCATCTGAAAGATGCTGCGCAGTAGAACCGTATTTGAACTTTGCGATCCCGAACCATTGACCGTCGCGACCTGAATGCTCATGTCGTTGACGATGCGTTGCTTGCCCATGCCGCCGGTGGATTCCCGGGGCACGACATCCGATGTGGCCATCCCTATACCGTCCTTTTCATTCAGCGGGCAGAACCCAACCGCCCATGCATTGTGGATTGCGGAGGAAGAAAACCCATTAAATTATACGGCGTTGTTGGCTGCCGAGTCGCGCCCATCGCGCCGTCTGGGGCCCGGGGGAACCTGTCTTTGTACGAGGGAGAAGCCTGCGGACTCACTATTCGGCCTTGAAGAACTGGGCAATGTTGCGGAACTTATTATATCGTGATGCGACCAATTCGGCAGCCGGGACCTTTTTCAGTTCCGCGAAGTGCTTCTGCAGGCTGGCATCGAGCAGGTTAGCGGCTGCTTCGTGATCTCGATGCGCGCCGCCTTCAGGTTCTGGAACGATATCGTCGATACAACCCAGTTCGCTCAAGTCAGACGCCGTGATTCGCATTGCCTCGGCAGCGAGCTCTTTCTTCGAGGCGTCGCGCCACATGATCGCCGCGCAGCCCTCGGGAGAGATCACCGAGTAAATGGAGTTCTCCATCATCAGGACACGGTCGGCAACGGCGATCGCCAAGGCTCCGCCGCTCCCTCCGACCCCAATGACAGTCGTGATAATCGGAACCTCCAAGCGTGCCATCTCGCGCAGGTTGTAAGCGATCGCCTCAGCCTGTCCACGTTCTTCGGCATTGATTCCCGGATAAGCTCCGTCTGTGTCTACCAGCGTAAAAATCGGACGCTTAAACTTTTCGGCAACCTGCATCACCCGGATCGCCTTGCGATAGCCTTCAGGATGGGGCGTCCCAAAATTGCGGAAGACGCGCTGCTTCATGTCGCGTCCCTTTTGGGTTCCGACTACCAGCACTTCCTCGCCGTGAAAACGGGCCATACCGCACACAATAGCGGCGTCGTCGCCAAACCCACGATCACCATGTATTTCACTGAAGTCCGTGAAAACGCGCTCGATGTAATCGAGGGTCTGCGGGCGCTGCGGATGCCTCGCCAATTCCGTCTTCTGCCAGGCTGTGGGAGGAGCGTTCATCTCACGGCGGAGTTGATCGATGCGGTCCTGCAGCTTCGCAATCTGGCGCCGGGTGGCCTCATCGGGGCCATTCGACTCCATCTCGGCAACTTGCCGTTCGATTTGCTCCAGTTCCTGCTGTTCTTTTTCGGTGGCTGCCATTAATGCGGTCTTGCACTAGTCTCACAAACGCGTGAGACAGGCGATTCACGGATTTCTCAGCTGATAATGCGGACACTGCCCCGTCCGCACAGTTGTTCCACGCGGGCGATGAAATTTCGGTCCGGCATCACATTATAGCCTTCCGCCTCCATCACCACCATGAAATCACCCTGGCGCTCGACGTCGAACAAGACTTTCGCCTCGCCTTTGCGTTCCATGAATAGAGAGTGGAGGTCATCGACCGTCGCCTCGGCCGACGACTCCAGCGGGATCCGCACTCGGATGGCTCGCGGCAGGGGAACCTTGGCATCTTCGAGCGGCAAGATTTCCGATGCGGTGATCTTCGGGTTCGCGCCCTCTTCGATGCGTACCCCGGCCTTCACAAGTACCGGAACCTCGAGCTTCACTTTTTCGGAGAGACGCTTGTAAGCCTCAGGGAAGACGATCATGTCGATGGACCCTGACATGTCCTCGAGTGTGCCCTGCGCGTAGAAGTCTCCCTTCTTCGACTTGAGCACGCGAATGTTGCTGATGATGCCGGCCGTCGGGATAGTCTCATCTTTTCCGGTGGACTTGGTCATGGCCGCGACTTCTTCGATGCTAAGAGCCTGCAGATCCTGGAGCTTGTCCTTGTATTTCTCCAGCGGATGCCCGGTAATGAAGAAGCCCAGGATTTCTTTTTCCGCCGCCAGGCGCGTGTGCTCGTCCCAATCAGGTGTGTTCGGCAGGTGGTTGTTATGCGCTTCCGCCTCTTCCTGTTCGAAAACGCCAAACAATCCATGCTGTCCGGATTCGGCGTCACGCTGGGCTTTCTGCGCCTGCTCGATGGCCTTGTCGAGGACTGCCATAAGTTGTGCGCGCCTGCCGAGCGAATCCATCGCGCCACTCTTGATCAGCGACTCGAGCACTCGCTTATTCAGCAGTCGCAAGTCGACGTTTTCGCAAAATTCGAAGATCGATTTGAAACGGCCGAGTTTCTTACGGGCCGCAACGATGGATTCTATGGCGTTGCCGCCCACGTTCTTTACTGCCGCGAGACCGAAGCGGATGTTCTCGCCATGCGGAGTGAAGTTCGCATCGGAAACATTTATATCTGGCGCCTCGACGGCAATCCCCATCTCACGACACTCGTTGATGTACTTGACCACGTCGTCGGTCGAGCCTGTGACCGAGGTCAGCAGCGCCGCCATAAACTCAACGGGATAGTGCGTTTTCAGATAAGCCGTGTGATACGCGAGCAGAGCATAGGCCGCGGAGTGCGACTTGTTGAAGCCGTATCCAGCAAACTGCGCCATGAGGTCGAAGATCTTCTCGATCTTCTTTGGCGGATACTTTCGCTGAGCCGCGCCCTCGATGAAGCGCTCGCGTTGCTGCGCCATTTCCTCGGGCTTCTTCTTGCCCATGGCGCGGCGGAGCAGGTCGGCATCGCCCAGTGAGTATCCGGCGAGGCGGTTCGCGATCTGCATGACCTGTTCCTGGTAGACGATCACGCCCAGCGTTTCCTGCAGAATTTCCTGCAGTTCTGGCAAGTCGTATTCGACTTTTTTCCGGCCATGCTTACGATCAACGAAGTCGTCGATCATGCCCCCCTGGATCGGGCCGGGCCGGTACAGCGCGTTCAGAGCGGTAAGATCTTCGATCGAATTCGGTTTGTATTTGCGCAATACATCGCGCATGCCATGAGATTCAAACTGAAATACGCCCGATGTTAAGCCGCTGTGGAATACCTTCTCGTAGGTCTTCTGGTCTTCGAGAGGGATGTCGTCGAGTTTGAGGGGCACTGGCTTAGGCCAGTTTTCCTCGGCGCTAAGCATTGGCATTCCGGCATCTTTGGCGTGGGTTTGCGCGATGAGCTTGAGCGCGTCCGTGAGAATCGTGAGGGTGGTCAGGCCGAGGAAGTCCATCTTCAACAGGCCCATCTTTTCGATGGCGACCATGTCGAAGGCCGTAACGATTTCGTCGTTCTTGGTGCGATGCAGCGGAACGAGCTCGGTAAGCGGCCGGGGAGAAATCACGACTCCGGCGGCATGCACTCCAGAGTTGCGGACCAGACCCTCTAGCTTTTTCGCGGTCTCAAATAGTTCGCGGATCTGTCCGTCTCTTTCGATCGCCTCGCGCAGCGGCGGCGAGTCTTCGATGGCCTTTTCCAACGTAATGTTCAGCTGTGTGGGTACTAGCTTTGCGATGCGGTCGACGTCCGCGTAGGGGATGTCCATGGCGCGTCCGACATCTTTGATGGCAGCTTTGGCCGCCATTGTGCCGAAAGTGATGATCTGCGCGACGTTGTTGCGGCCGTATTTCTGCGTGACGTAATCGATGACTTCGCCGCGCCGGTTCATGCAGAAGTCGATATCGATATCGGGCATCGAGACGCGTTCAGGGTTCAGGAAGCGCTCGAAGAGCAATTCATGCTGAAGAGGATCAATATCGGTGATTCCGAGAGCATAGGAGACGAGGGATCCAGCGGCCGATCCACGGCCCGGGCCCACGGGAATGCCCTTTTCTTTCGCGTAGTGGATGAAGTCCCAGACAATGAGGAAGTATCCGGGAAACTTCATCTGCTGAATGATGGCGAGTTCGCGTTCCAGGCGCTGTTCGTAATCTGTCAGCGTGTGCTTCAGCTTGCCTTGCTCACTTAACGGGCGCAGCGTTTCCAGTCGTCGCGCAAATCCTTCGCGCGAAACATGCACGAAGTAGCTGTCGATCGTATATCCCGGCGGCACCTCGAACTGCGGAAAGGGATTCGGTATCTTCTCCAACTTCAGATGGCAGCGCTCGGCGATATCGAGCGTACGCGTCAGGACATCGGGTGAGTCCTTGAAAACGCGGTACATCTCCTCGGAGTTCTTAACGAAGAACTGCGTGCCTTCGAACTTCATACGCGCGGTGTCGCGGATTGACTTCGCAGTCTGAATACAGACCATCACGTCCTGCGCGTGCGCATCGTCTTCGCAGAGATAGTGGCTGTCGTTGGTCGCCACGAGCGGCAGGCCGAGATCCTGTTCCAGCTTGAATAGCCCAGGATGGATGCGGTGCTCCATCTCAAGACCCTGGTCCTGGATTTCGAGGTAGAAGTTCTCTTTGCCGAAGATGTCGGCAAACTGCCCCGCTGCGGTGCGCGCGGCATCGTAGTTGTTCTCCATCAGGCGTTCCGCCACTTCGCCCTTCAGGCATCCCGACAGGCCGATCAACCCGCGGGAGTGCTCCGCCAGGAATCTCTTGCTGATGCGCGGCTTGTAGTAGAAGCCGTGCAGCGAGGCTTCGGAGGTGATCTTCACCAGATTGCGGTATCCCTCTTCGTTTTCGGCCAGCACCAGCAGGTGGTTGTAGGAGTCACCTTCCGGCGCAGCGCGGTGGTCTTCCTTTTTGCACACGTAGAGTTCACACCCGACGATCGGTTTCACACCATTCTTGTATGCAGCATTCACGAAATGGACGGTACCGAAGATGTTGCCGTGATCGGTCATGGCCACGGCCGGCATGCCCAACTTGCTCACATGCTGGCAGAGTTTTTCGACGTCACAGGCGCCATCCAGCAGGGAATAGTCGGTATGCAGGTGCAGGTGGACGAATTGGGACATGGGCCATGGCTAGTCTATCGCAAAGCCGTATTAGGAAGAGTGTGGATGGCTGTGCGTTTCCAGGCACATTCGGCGATTCGTTTGGGGAAAACTGGCGTCCTTACCGTAACGAGTCGACGCCCGGATGTAACGATTCGCGCCCGATTGCCACAATCTTGGTGAGGTCGTAACTGCTGTTCGGGGGAGTAAATATGTGGATGAGATCCTGTGCCGTTTGCAGAGCTTTGTTGAAAAAACTGCGCTTGTGCGATTCCGCACGCTGCCAGTGTGGGTGGGAGTGGGAAGGGTTACCAGATCGCAGTTCGGTGCCGTGGGACCGAGGACGAAACTGAAGGGCGGGGACACTACGATGGCAAAGATAATCGAGTTTTATGTGCCCGACAGCTTTCACAATCTACCGCCAGAGGCTCCCAAGGAACATCGTGGAAAGGTCCTTGTATTTAGGCCACGGATTGAGGACCTGGGCGAGATGGCCAGCGATGAGAGTCACCACTCGGCAAAGATTAGAAACATCTCTGAGGGCAAGGCGTAAGAATCCGCCTTGCTCCGGTGTCCTACCGGATCGTTCACTGTCAGCGCTGATCCGGCATTCTTTTCGTCACGTTGCTGAAATGCATGAATCCGGTGACTTTTCCCGAGGCGTCGCGCTGGAACTTAATCTCCTCGGCTTCGCTCCCGTCATCGCGTACGCGGCGAAAGATGTCCCCGCCCTTGGGTTTTAGAAATCCTATCGCCTCAGCCGGTTCGTCGTTGGGCAGTGAGAGAATCGCCAACCCACCTGCCCAAGGGACGATGACCGACTCCGAGCCCCACGGCTGATTGGAATAGTGGCCAGAATAGGCTTCGAGGTCGATTCCCGTCGCCGGCCCGGGGTCCTTGAATTCGTAACCCTTGCGCTTGTCGAGTATGGAAAACATACCAGCGGTAAAGCGGCCCGCCTCTTCTGAGCTGTTGTCCATAAAGATAGCAGCGAGTTCATCCTTTAGGCGAAGTCGCAGGTTCGTTTTGTAGCCAGGACATGACCCCCCGTGTCCCACAAAGGTGTCCTTGTCTTTGTGGTCGACCGCAAAACCCAGCCCCCAACTTACTTTCCAGCCGGGGTCCATGTATTGCACTCGCTGCATCTCGCGCAATGTGGAGGCCTTCAGGACGTTTTCTTTACCCGTTCGGAGCAGGCGAAACTGCCACGACGCAAACTTACCCAAATCTTCCACCGTAGACGTGTATCCCGCTGCAGGGGTGATTCCTTTCGTGTCGAACGGTTTCACGCGGTCGCGTGTGCCATCGCGCTTCAAGGCGCCATAGCCTACGGCCAAACGTTTGCCATAAAGATCCATGGGCATGAAAGTGCGCGTGTCGTTCAATTCAAGGGGATCCAGGACGTGAGCCTTCGCGTACTGCGCGTAGGGTTCGCCGGAAACCGATTCGACGATTTCGCCTGCCAGAGTCAGTCCCAAGTTGCTGTACTGGAAATACCGTTCTGCCGGAAACAGTGTGGATTGCGACGAAATCGTTGCCCGAATTTGGTCGTGAGTGGGAAAAGGGAAATCAGGACCGGACCAATAAGGAAAATCCGACTCGCGAGGTAGGCCAGCAGAATGCGAGAGAATGCCGCGCACCGTTACGGGAACACTGTCTTCCCCGGTTTCTTTCAATTTTGCCCAAGGCAGGTAGGTGGTAACAGCTTCGTCAAGCCGGACCTTCCCCGCTTCGTACTGCTGCATCAGCGACACCGAGGTGAAAAGCTTCGAAATGGAGCAGACGGAATAGATCGTCTTCGGCGAGGCCGGAATCGTGCGCTGCTCATCGATCGTGCCGTATCCCTTGGACCAGATCAGCGAGTCACCTGCTACCACCCCCGCTGAGATTGCCGGGATATGCTGATAAGCCTGCACGCTGTCGAGCCACGCGTCCTCAAGCCTCAACGCCTCCGCACGTTCGGCGGCGTTTTTTTCGGGAGTGTCTTTGGTTTGCCCGTTTCCGGAAGCCGCAAGCAGCAACACGCCCAAACACACGTATCCGCACAGCCAGCTTGAATGATGCCTCGTCACAGTTGTTCCCTCATTTGCAGGATGGGTGCAGAGAATCGGTCGGCAGTATAGCGCACGTAAGCTCTCGCTGAGAGCCTTTCACGACAATTTGACGATTGGGAAGGGAAGAGTGCCGGAAGGTTTAGCTAGCTGTTAGTCAGAGCCCACGCCAGCTGCTTGGGTCTTCTGCAGCAACTTGCGGGCTTGACTGATGAGTTCCGCCACCTCGAAGGGTTTTACCAGGTAAGGTATGCCGCATTCCTGAAGATAGGTGCGTCCTTCGCTGTGATCCACGCCGTTGGAGAACGTGTACAAAACGTGCTTCTCCATGCATGCACAGTTGTCCTTCAGCCAGGAATAGGAGTCCTTGCAGTTCCACACGTTGCCGATCTTGCCGCTCATGATGAGAGCATCAAAATGCTCGGACAGAAGACGGGTCTTGACGTCCTCGACATTTCTGGCTGTAACGACCGCGGCGCCGGCTCCAGCTAATACGTCGCGCTCGAATTCCAGGACGGCTTCTTCTTCTTCCACCAGCAATACGCGTCCGTGTACGGCGCCTTCGTGCAGACGAGCCACCGGTTTCGGTATCTCGGGCTGCGGCGCGGTGGTAGCAACTGCCGGCAGCCGGACTTCAATGGTGGCTCCACCTTCCGGATTGTTGCTGGCGAGAATATCTCCGCCGTGCTCCTTCACGATGCCGTAGCAGATGCTCAGCCCTAGCCCTGTGCCCTTTCCCACGCTCTTGGTGGTGTAGAAGGGATCGAAGATCCGCTTCGGGTCCTTGAGTCCGGACCCGTCATCCGCAAAGAATGCGCAAACCTGGCCATTCTGGGTCGTGATGCGAATCTTGAGCGATCCATTGCGGCCTGTCTCAAGAATTGCATCGACGGCGTTGTTGATGATGTTCAGGAAGACCTGTTCGAGTTGATGTGGATCTGCAACCACCGTCGTGGCCTCGGACGGCAGCTCGGTTTGAACCTGAATATTGTTGCTCTTCAGGTCGTACTCGCGCAGTGTGAGAGTCTCCTCGAGAACCTTGCGCAGATCGACCTCATCGCGTTGTGGTTTCCGTTGCCGCGCAAAAGAGAGCAGGTTCTGCACCACACGATGGGTGCGCTGCGCCTGCTTGAACAATTTGGAGACAAAATCCTGGGCGCGAGCATTGAGGCCTTCGGTTTCGAGCAGTTGGGCGTATCCGAGAATTGCCGTCAGAGGGTTGTTGAGTTCATGCGCGACGCCAGCAATGAGCTGCCCCACAGCAGACATCTTCTCGCTCTGCAGCAGTTGTTCCTGTGTCTTGCGCAAGTCCTCGTAGGCACGGCAGGTTTCTTCGTACAGCCGAACTTTTTCGATGGTCGTGGCCAACTGGCGGCTGATCGCGACCAGCAGGTTTTCGTCATTGGAGGAATACTGATAATTCTGATGGCTGCACAAACCCATCAGGCCGACGGGAGCATCCTTTGCCCAGAACAAGACCCAGATCCAGGAACGGTCTGAGTCAGACTTCAGAAACTCCGCCACATTCGGCGGCAGATGCGGCAGGTATTCAGATGTCACGACTTCGGCGCGGGAACGGATGACCAGATCGCCAAATCCGTCGGGAAACGACATTTCTGACGGTCGGCCTTTGTCGCGGCTGCGCGGTCCCCAGGCGGCGCGCCGGCGGAAGGTCGGGCTGTCAACATCCGACAGATAGACAGTCCCGCTCTCGGCAGCAAACAGCGTCACCACCTGGCGCAAGGTCAGGTTGAGAATTTCATCGAGATCGAACGATTGCGCCGCCACGACTGCCATGGCATTGAGCGCATTCAGTTCGCGGTTGCGGCGCTGCATCTCGTCTTCAGCGCGCCGCTTCTCGGTCATATCGAGCACGAATCCCTGGTAGCGCTCGATCGCGCCCGTCGCATCGCGTGTGGCAAAACTGCTCTCGGCTGCCAGCAGCAGCGTTCCATCTCGCCGTCGCAGCGTCACTTCAAAATTGCGCACATAGTTGTGGGCTTCGATTTCGCGCCGGAAGGCGTCGCGCTGGTTCGCGTCGACACAAATCTCTTTATCGAGATTCAAAACCAGCAACTCGTCCCGATTGCTGTAGCCCAGCATGTGAACGAACGCATCGTTGCAATCGATCAGGCGGCCGGAAGGATCGGAGACGTAAACGCCCTCCTGCACCTGTTCGAATAGAAGCCGGTAACGCTCCTCGGCGGAATGTCGGTCGGTGATGTCCCGTACAACGTGGATCGTTCCTTTTTGCTGCGTGCCCTGATCGGAATAGGAAGAGGTGGAAACTACAGAGAAGCCGCCGAAGCAGGGATCGGCTCCCTCGGTGAATTCTTCGTCAGCACCTCTCACGCAGTACGGACACCCTGTCCATTCGCCATAGGTATGGGGCAGAGCGGAATCGCAGGTGCTGCCGATGATGTCAGCCGCCGCCTGCCCAATCTGCTCCAGCAGAACCTGGTTGACTTTAATGATGCGGTAATCGGCGTCGTGCGCCAGGATGATGTCGTGGATGGAGTCGAACGTATTCATCCACTGCCGCTGCGAGCGCAGGACCTGCTCGAGCAAACGGAAGTTCTCTACTGCGAGCGCGATCTGTCGCGCACAGGTTTGCACAAAATCGAGTTCGTCCGGCGTCCACTCCCGGCCGCTGGAGTGGCCCACCATCAGCAGACCGACAGAACCTTTCCCTCCGACCACCGGAACTACTGCCAATTGACGGATTTTCTCGCTGTCGAGGCACTCGGAAGGCTCGGTGGTAGCCTTTCCGGCCTTCACAATTTGAGGCGCGCGCTTTTCCCACAGCTTCGAAACTTCTTCGGTAATCTCGGCAAAGCCCGCATCGCGCAGGAACTCGGGCGAGAGCCCAGCGGCATGAGTGGCCACGAGGTGTCCGCCCTCGACCAGGCGGAACCACGCCGACCTGACGCGGACTGCTTTCTGCAGCTCATCTACCGTGCGCTGAACTACGCTGCCGTACTGCTGCGCAGTGGCAATGCTTTCCGAGATGGCCTGCAGAGCGCTAAGCCGGCGGGTGCGAGACCGCGCCTCTCCCAGCGCCAGCAACAGCATGCTGATCGAAAGTACGACTTCCGCCGCGAACCAGGCGGCGTTCGGTACCCGGTCTGTGAATGGAGACCAGGACAGATGCAGCATGGGGAGACAAAGTGCGGTGAGCCAGGCGGAAAAGTGCCAGCGTCCGCGCCGGGCCCGCAACAAGGCCACAGCTGCCGTGAGCAGTACCACACGATAGCCCACTTCCAGCGCCATCCGCACCGGCAGAGATTCCGGCCACAACAGCACGCGTGCCCCGGCAAAGCCGACCAGAATTGGGGTGATCACCATCAGCGGGATGATCAGATCGCGAACACGGGCGTAGAGCAGAATTGCGCCGGCCAGTAGCCCGACGGCGAGGACAAAAGCGCCCTGGATGACCACCTGATCAAACGGCGCGGGTATCCTGGGCGCAAAACAATGCCCGGAGAAATGGGACACGACCAGCATGACCCAACCCAGAATCCATAGCTTGAAGTAATTTTCGCGGAATGCGCGCAAGGCCACGACCGACGCGCCAAGCAGAATCAGCAGCGTCCATTCCGTGGCGGACGGTCGCGCCAGCCCGAGTCTGGCGACCGCGTTCCACATCATGAACAGGGAATCGTTCATCGAATTTCGGGCGTACGGAGTCCTCGTCTCTGAATATCATGGGGGCCGAGATTCTCGATGGAGTTTCCGACCCCCGGTGATTACTTTCGGAATCTCGCCGAAAGGGTACAATCGCCGATAGCCTTTCGTGTACACCCCATGCCTGACCGTATTCTCGTAGTGGATGACGAAGAACCGATTCGGGAAATCGTCGCCTCAATGCTCGGTGCTGCGGGATACTCCTGCAAACAAGCCGGTTCCGGCATGGAGGCCCTCGCCGTTCTGACCTCCGGCGAAGAGTTCGAGTTGATGCTCTCTGACCTGATGATGGCTGACCTCGACGGTATCGGCCTGCTGGAACGGACCAAGGAACGCTACCCCGACATGCCAGTCGTGATGGTTACGGCTGTGCACGACATTTCGGTCGCATTGGCGGCCATTCGAAATGGCGCCTATGACTACCTGCTGAAGCCGTTCGAACGCGAGCAGTTGCTGAACACGGTAAGCCGCGCCCTCGAGAACCGGCGTTTGAAAGTCGAGAACCGCGCTTATCAGACGAACCTGGAATCGCTGGTCCAGGAGCGCACCAAGCAATGGCAAACTGCCATGGCGAATCTGGAGCGCTCGTATGACATTACCCTCGAAGCGCTGGGCGACGCTCTCGACTTGAAAGACGCGGAGACCGAAGGACACTCGCGCCGCGTGACCTTGTTCACGATCGCCATTGCGCAAGCCATGGGTCTGCCTCAAGAGCACATCAGGGTCATTGCTCGCGGGGCGTTTCTGCACGACATCGGAAAGATGGCGATTCCAGACAAGATTTTGAACAAGCCCGGCAAACTTGATCCCGAAGAAACCGAGATCATGAAAGAGCATGCTTACCGCGGCTATCAGATGCTGAAAAAGATTCCGTTCCTCACCGAAGCATCCGAAATCGTGTATTCGCACCAAGAGTGGTACGACGGTACTGGGTATCCGCGGCGCTTGAAGGGCGAGGAAATTCCGCTCGGGGCACGAATCTTCTCGATTGCCGACACATTGGATGCCATCACGTCTGACCGTGTGTATCGTCCGGCGCAGTCCCTTAAGGCGGCGCAAGCGGAAATTGAGCGCTACGCAGGCAGGCAGTTCGATCCCGATATCGTGAAGGTCTTTTTGGAAATGCCCGACAAGATCTGGGAAGATTTGCGCCGCGAGATTGATGGTCAGACGGGCCGCGCGGCATATACCACTGGGGCAAAAGGCTAAAACTCCGTTAGCGAGGAACGAAAGTTGTTAGGACGTACTCCGTTCAGAGCGCTGCAATGGTTTACCGCGATCAACACCGCGGCGCTCGTCGTGTCTTCTCTGGCTCTGCCGCGAGGTATGGCGCAGACCACGATCAATGACATTACCGGAGCGTTGCTGACGCTGGCCCCTCTTATCGCATTTGCGCGCAATGGCATGGCCAGCAAAGGCCGCTTGCGTTGGTTCTGGATGTTGCAGGCAGCAGGATGGACACTCTGGTTCAGCGATCAGCTGGTATGGATGTTTTTCGACTTGGTATTGAAGCAGAAGATGCCAGTCATGCTCCCCGCCGACGCATTGCTGTTCATGGCTGGGGCACCCATGATCGGCGCGCTCCTGCTGCGGCCGCACCACGAACCCTCTCAACCCAGCGTCCGCCTTGGTGTTCTGGATTTCCTGCTGTTGCTGATCTGGTGGTGTTGCCTCTATGTTTCGTTCGTAGTGTCCTGGCAGTATCCGTCGCCGAACGACGCGATTTACAGCCGGAACTTCGACCTGCTCTCGGATGCGCAGGCTGCGATTCTGTTTACGATTGTGGTCGTTATGTGGCGGCAGAGCGCAGGAGCGTGGAAGAGGTTTTACGCGTATTTCGCTGCTGCGGTGGTTTTCAACTCCTTAGCGTTCTTTCTGATTAATCTTGCCCTGGCGCAGGGGAAGTATTATGCGGGCAGTTGGTACGACATTCCGTATAGCGTGTCGTTTTCTGTCTACGCGTTTGTCGCCATGTCAGGACATGGTCTGGTTTCATTGCCGGAAACAGCCAGCGACGAATCCTACCGTTCGTGGATCACCAATCTTGCGATGATGACAGTTCTCTCGTTGCCTATTATCGCGATCTTTTCGATGCTCGATCCCCGCCTCCCGAGAGTGGTCTCGAATTTTCGCGTCTTGGTAACACTAGCCACGATGTTTCTGATGGCATTCCTGCTGTTCATTCAGCACCAGCGCCTCAATGAAGAACTGCGGCGTACGAACCTGGTGCTGCAGGAGGCGTCGCTGACTGATCCGCTCACCGGTTTGCGGAACCGGCGGTACTTTTCGGCGACGATTGAAGCGGACGTCGGCCAGGCGCTGCGTTCGCATACGGACCATCACGATCCCCACACCCGCGATCTCGTCTTCTATTTGATCGATGCCGACAACTTCAAAGAGGTAAATGATCAGTTCGGTCACGATATCGGCGACACGGTTCTGATCGAAATGGCGCGCCGGCTGAGTTCTTCCATCCGTCACTCTGACGTGCTGGTGCGGTGGGGTGGCGAAGAATTCCTAATCGTATCCCGTTATACCGATCGGCGCGAGGCTGAATTGCTGGCGCAGCGTGTTCTATCCGCGGTGGCGGACTCACCATTTACCGTTGGGCCCGCGGGCAAAATTGTTCGACGAACCTGTTCCATGGGATGGGCGGCGTTCCCATGGTTCCCGGAAGATCCGCGCGCGGTGAGCTATGAAGAAGTTCTGACGATTGCCGATCGCGGCTTGAATCGCGCCAAGCAATCGGGACGAAACTGCGCAGTCGGCATGACACCGGCAACGGGCAAGGCGTCCTCAGCCACCGTCTCACGGCCACACTCTACTCCGTTGGAAGTCGATTTCCTCGCCGTCGCCGGTCCAGTTTCCGGCACTCAATCGTAAGAGGAAGACCCTGTGATCCTCCGTGTTCTCTGTGGTGAATGCTCTTAAGCAAGCGCATCGTGGTGCTCAGCCGATATTGCTGAAACCGCGAGAGGATCCACTTGCAAAATAAGCCCATCCACTCGCCGGACCACCACTAACTGTCCGATGGGCAGCGACGACGAGGCAACCGCATCCCAAAGTTCGCCGTGGACGAATACTTTGCCTTGAGGAGAAAGAGCGGTTTGGGCAACGCCTGTCTCGCCGACCAACCCCTGTTCGCCTGTTACCACTTTATTCCGTCGCGCTTTGAGCGCGATGCTCATCAGGAAGGCAGTGATGATGCCCAGTGGAATGCTGACTGCGAGCGCAGTCGCCAGGTGAACGCGCATTTCAGGAATGGGCGAGTCGATCAACAAAAGTCCCCCCAGCGTCAGCAGAGCGATCCCGCCAACGGTGAGCACACCATGGGACGCAAACTTTGCCTCGGCAGCGAAAAGCGCAAACGAACCTAGAATCAGCACCAATGCGGCAAAGCGCGTGGGCAGCAAATTCAGGGCGAACGCGGCTACGAGAATAAATACAACGCCGATTGTGCCGGGAATGATTGCACCGGGGTGATTGAACTCGATGTACAGGGCCAGCACTCCGATGGCGAGAAGCAGAAACGCCAAATCCGGTTCCATGAGTTCGTCGAGGATTTTTTCTTTCAAAGTCATGTTGAATGGAACGATTGGCTGTCCTGTTAGATCGAGTGTGGCAGATTCACCCGTGAAACGCTTGAACGGCTTGCCTTTCATCTGGCGGAAAAGGTCTTCCGGACTCGATGCGACGTAATCGATCAGGTGCTGGGCCAATGCCTCCTGTTCGGTAAACGATTTCGACTCGCGCACGGCACCTTCCGCGGCCTCAATGTTTCGTCCGCGTTTCGAGGCTACCGAGCGAATCAGCGCTGCTGCATCGTTCTCGATCTTCTTCCTCATATCGTCATCGAGTTTCATTTGAAACGGACCAATAAAGGCCACGGGATGCGCCGCGCCAGCCGCTGTGCCGGGCGCCATGGCGGCAATGTCAGCCGACTCAAGAATAAAAATACCCGCCGAACCTGCATGCCCGCCGGCAGGAGTGACGTAGAGGATTACAGGTACCGATGAAGTCGTGATCTTGTTGATGATCGCCTTTGTCGAAGTCAGCATCCCGCCGGGGGTATTGATCTCAATGAGTACTGCCTGCGCATTCCGCCGGGCCGCTTCATCAATGGCCCGTGAAATGTATTCCTCACTGATCGGCTGGATCGTGTCGTCAACAACGATTTTCAGGATTTCTGCCGAGGCGGGCAGGGAACTCAACATGATCGCCAACACACTCAGAATGGCGCTTAGGATGAGCAGTCTCTTCATGGGCAATCCGCAGCAAAGGAAATAGGAGAGCCGCTCGAGCGGCCTCTCCTATATTGTCCACCTATTTCAACGTTGAGGCATGAATTTCTTGGCTGCTGTTCCCGCCGGTAACCTTGCTGGCCGTTGGATTTGTCCATCCTGGAAGATAGGTGCTGCCGGTAATCAGCCGGGCTCCCCGCTCATAGGTTACATAGGACCAGGCCCACTGGATAAACACCAGCAGACGGTTGCGGAAGCCGATCAGGAAAAAGATGTGCACAAACAGCCATGACAACCAGGCGATGAACCCTGATATGTGGATCTTTCCGAATTGGGCTACAGCCGCCGCACGCCCAATTGTCGCGAGGCTGCCTTTGTCCCAATAATGAAAGGCAGGGCGAGTATTTAGGCTCCCGTCACCTCGATAACGATCTGGACGCTCGACTTCCTGACGAATCACCTTCGCCACGTACTTCCCTTGCTGGATCGCAACTGGGGCGACGCCAGGCAAAGGCCTTCCGTGCTCGTCTTTTGCAGCGGCCAGATCGCCGATCACGAATATTTCGGGATGGCCCGGCAAGCTTAAGTCGGCCTGCACCGTGACTCGTCCGGCACGATCCATGGGCGCGCCGAGTTTTTTTCCCAAAGGCGATGCTGCAACGCCGGCTGCCCACAGAGTTACCGTCGAGGACAGGCGGGTTTCGCCGAGATAGACGGCTCCTGCTTCCACCCGCGTGACCAACGTTGAGGTGCGGACTTCGACGCCCAACCCGCGCAGTTGTTCTTCTGCGCTGCGGGAAAGATCTTCGGTATAGACCGGAAGGACGCGCGGTCCGGCTTCAATAAGAACAATGTGCGTGCGCGCCGGATCAATCGAACGAAAGTCGTGTGCCAGTGCATAACGGCTGATCTCGGCCAGCGTTCCTGCCAGCTCGACGCCAGTCGGGCCTCCGCCCACAACGACAAAGTTCAACGGCTCTTCCGTTTCTCCCGCGGCGGCCTGCCGCTCCGCGAGTTCAAATGCGAGCAGCACACGCCGGCGAATCTCCAAGGCATCTTCAATCGTTTTCAAGCCTGGAGCAAACGGCTCCCAGTCTTCGTGCCCGAAATACGAGTGAGTTGCCCCAGCTGCGACGATCAGATAGTCGTAAGGAACTTTCGCGTCCGGCGTTTCCACGATTCGGCGTTCGAGGTCAAATCCCGTGACCTCTTCCATAAGTACTTCTACGTTCCCGTGAGAACGAAGTATCGAACGGATCGGCGCGGCGATTTCACCGGGAGAAAGCCCTGCGGTCGCAACCTGGTACAAGAGCGGCTGGAATGTATGAAAGTTCTTGCGGTCGATGACCGTGACCTGTACAAGCCCTTTTGCCACACTTTGCGCGGCATTGAGCCCCCCGAAGCCGGCACCGACAATCACAACCCTCGGTTTGTTCGTCATCTTGCTGCTCCGTGCCTTACATCTATAAGATTCACGCGATGGCCAACGGTTCCAGAAGTTCTTCAGACCCGAATACTCGGCAGAACCTGACTCCCGCGTGGGTCCGCTGGGCAATGCCATCAATGACAGACCTGATCTTCATCGCCGTTGTGGGCGTCCTTGTGTTCACAGCGTTGTCCGTCAAATTGCTTAACGACGCTGGCGTCGGTTGGCATGTTCGAACTGGCCAGCAAATTCTGGCAACCCATGCTGTACCGCGTGTGGACCCGTTCTCTTCCCAGATTCAAAAGCCATGGATCGCGTGGGAATGGATGTATGACGTTGTGGCGGGCGGATTGGAATCGTCAGCGGGGCTCAACGGTGTCGTCTGGTTTACCGCCGTAGTCATTGCGGGGACATTCGCAGCGGTATTTCGGTTGCTTCTTCGCCGCGGAACAAATCTCTTGATCGCACTCGTGTTGACTTTGCTTGCGATCGCCAGTTCGATGATCCATTTTCTCGCGCGGCCGCACGTGCTTAGTTGGCTGTTCGTTGTCATATGGTTCTGGATTCTTGATTCGGTTGAACTGGGGCTGCAAAAACGCGTTCGGAGTGTATGGCTGCAGCCCGGTCTGATGCTGATCTGGGTCAACGTGCATGGAGGGTTTCTGCTTGGGTTTGTGCTGATAGCTATTTACTGGGTGGGATCATTGTGGACGTGGCTGCGGATGAAGGACTTCAGAATAGAAGAGTCGCTCCAGAAGATCGCGGCGGGGAAGCGTTTACGGCAACTGACGCTGGTGGGAATCGGTTCGATCGTTGCCAGCCTGGTGAATCCGTATGGCTGGAAGCTACACGCGCACGTTTATGAGTATCTCGGCAATCGCTTCTTCATGGACCATATCGACGAGTTTCAATCCCCCAATTTTCATGGCATCTCACAACGGTTTTTCCTGGCGATCCTGCTTATCGCCGTTGCGGCGATCTGTGCTCACGGTCGCAGCCTCAGGCTGAGCCACATTTTGCTGCTGCTGTTTGCTGTCTATGCCGGTTTGTATGCATCTCGAAATATCCCGGTTGCTGCGATCTTGCTTGTCCTGGTCATCGGACCGATTATTCCGTCGTTTGGGCTAGGCGAATTTTCAGGTCGGATGACCAGACTGGAGTGGGCGCTCAAAGGGCACATCTGGCCGATGGTATTCGCAATTGCAGGTTTGGCAGTCGCCCTTAACAACGGACACGTCGGCTCCGAACAAGCGATGAATGCGCGCTTTGACCCCCAGCGCATGCCAGCCGCGGCGGTGGATTTCATCGAGCACAGCGGAATGCATAGTCCGCTGCTCAGCCCTGATTACTGGGGCGGATATCTGATCTATCGGCTATATCCACACAATCGGGTAGTGATCGACGATCGCCACGACTTCTACGGCGAGCGTTTCCTGCGCTCGTACCTGACAACTGTGCATGCTGAACCGGGATGGGAGGACTTTCTCAAAGCGCATCCTGAATGCCTCGTACTGCCGAGAAAAGCTGCCGTGACAGCCCTCGTCAGAACGAGTTCGGAATGGAAGATGGTTTACTCGGACGACGTTGCGGTTGTATTCGTATCGAAACGGTCACGTGAAGGTGTACCTATCAGCCAGTAAATTCCGTTGCGTCCGCATCCAATTGCGCAGATCATGGAGTCAAGTCCCAGAGGTTTCGCTCCGCAGCTATGACCTATCAGTTTGGGCTCCAGAACAGAGAGTGGGCTCTCTGCGCCATAGGTGTGTTTACGCTCGCGTTCGCTGCTTGCGGAGGATCTTCTTCACCTACACCTCCTCCTGGCAATCCCGTGGGATCGAATCTCGTACAAATGAGTTCCGACGCGTTCACGGTTGGACCGGGGCAGCATGCGACCGAAGTTGAGCCGCACATGTTCGCGAACGGTACGACTCTGGTAGCTGCATTCCAGGTCGGCCGGATCGCTCCGGGTGGCGCGACAGATATCGGCTGGGCAACGTCGACTGACGGCGGCACGACGTGGAGTGATGGAGTTCTACCCGGACTGACCAAGGGTGAGGGAACAGGGCCGTATGACGCTGCCAGCGACCCAGCCGTTGCGTATGACGCGAAACACGGTGTTTGGTTGATTGCGTCTCTGCCGTTATCAGCAACGATTCAAGTTCCCGCTGTGGTCGTAAGCCGTTCCGCAGACGGCGTGACGTGGGGAAATCCAATCAGCGTCGATCCGAGCGCACCGAGTTCCGATAAGAACTGGATCGTCTGCGACTCGTGGCCGAATAGTCCGCACTACGGGAATTGCTACCTGGAATGGGACGATCCGGCAAACTTCGACGAGATCGTGATGAGTACTTCGAGTGATAGCGGGCTCACGTGGGGACCACCAATTCTGACTTCGGGCATGGCGCAAGGAATTGGCGGACAACCACTGGTTCAGCCGGATGGAACGGTAATTGTCCCGATTGAATCTACACAGACGGCCTCAGTGATTGCGTACCGGTCGACAGACGGAGGTTCGACGTGGAACTCTCCTGTGACGATCTCCTCCATCCAGTTTCACGCAGAGGCCGGTGGTATTCGTAGCGGACCTTTACCTTCCGCTGCAGTGGATGGCGCTGGCACGATCTGGGTGGTCTGGGAAGATTGCCGTTTTCGCAGTAAGTGTTCCACGAACGATCTGGTTTACAGCACGTCTTCCGATGGCGTGAACTGGAGTGCGGTGACACGAGTTCCGATCGATGACGTTTCAAGCACGGTGGACCACTTCATTCCCGGGATCGGGATCGATCCCGCCACATCGGGAGCGAGCGCGCACGTGGGTTTGCACTACTACTACTATTCGCAGAGCAACTGCACGGTTTCAACCTGCCAGCTTTTTGTTGGCTACATCTCCTCGGCAAATGGCGGATCGACTTGGAACGCGCCGACGACTCTTACTTCTGCACCAATGTTTCTTGCCTGGCTTCCGAACTCGCAAAACGGCCTGATGGTCGGAGACTACATTGCGACAGCCTTCGTGAACGGCGTGCCATTTGGGGCGTTTGCAGTGGCGCAGCAAACGACGGGCGGCAATAAGGGAGGAAGCGTAACTTTTGACGAGGCGATCTATATGGGAAGGGGTCTGAGCGTGAAGGTTTCGGGAAAGCAGCTTTCATCTGCCTACGACAGGCCGCTGCACCGGATGTCGGACAAGATCGAGCGGGAAATGCCGGAGAAGGGGATGGTTCCTCCGGAGAGACGACGGGCTAGAAGAAGTACCAGGTGACCTGTGGAAAACTCAGGAAAAAACTCTTCGGCTTCAGCCAGATGAGTTTGCGGCCCTTTCATTTTCGGTTGTGGGAGTTTCGGTACTCCGTCCCCCCGCCTTCTGTATTAGAATCATCGGCATAGCGGAGAATTGAAGACTAAATCTTCGGGCTCAACGACTTGCAGGTAAAATATTGAGCCCGTGAGGCTTAGTTTAACGTAAGCGATTGGTTTGCGGCGGTGCCGGCGCTTCGCTTATGATCCGCTTTCTCGCCCTTCGTCCACTAATGTAGATGTCACATCGGAAACAGTCCGGCTGTGGAAAACTGGCCCGCCACCTCTTCTGACAGTCATCAAGTTCTTGAGCGAGTGCGTTCGAATTGAACTGGGGGTTTTTACCGGCAAAACAGTTTGTTTTGCCAATTCACGTTTTGAAGGTCCAACATCAATATAAAACCCTATTTCTTGGCGGGAAGATGAACTGTATATACAGCGTTAGTTGGGGTCGTGCGCAGGCCCGGAGCCTTGCACTTGGGTGCTTGAGAGAAGTATGAACGGCCATTTCGCCATGGATCCTGAATCTCTACAAACGTTTCTAGCCAATGCCTACGCGGTGCAAGAGAGCGGTTTGGATAAGCGGTCGCTTGCGGCGCTGATCGAAATACAACATTTTCTCGTCGGCGAAGAGTTCGAGCTGCGCCAGACAATGCAGTTGATCGCGGACCACGCACTCAGGGTTTCGGGGGCAAGCGGTGTCGCGGTCGGCGTGCTTAAGTCCCACGAATTGGTTTACCTCGCGGGCAGCGGAAGTGCGGCAAAGGACATTGGATATCATGTTCCCGCAGTTCTGAGTGCCTCATCCCAGCAGGAAATGCGAAGGGAGATTCTGAGAGTTGAGAATGCGGCGAGTGATCCGCGGATTGAGGCTGAGATTTGCCGGCAATTCGGCGCGATGTCGCTGCTGATGCTGCCGATCTATAACGGCCACGCGCTGGCCGGAGTACTGCAAGTGCTATTCGACATTCCGCACTCGTTCCTGGAACGAGAAGTGCGCGTCTATCGATTGATGGTCGGAGTTCTGGAAGAGGGTATGTCGCGGGCTGCGCGACCGGTCGAAGCGTTCGTGGCAAATGCTGTTGAAAAAATCCCGCCAAAACCAGTCGATTTGCCCGAATACGTGCAATCTGGCATTCCCAGTGTTCAATCGCTGGCGATGACTGCGGAATCTCTTGAGCAAACCACCTCGAGCGAACGCGGCGAGTTAACGAGAACGAGAGCCGAAGTATTTCACAGTTACGTGGCGCGCCTCAGCGAAGAGGCAATTTCGTTGTGGGAAGTGCTGACGGAAACCTTGCAGAGTGGGATGAACCGACCCATTGCATCTGAATTTCGGAATGCAGGGGCAGCCATCGGTATCGCAGTTGCTCTGAGTACAGTAATCTGGGTTGCGCAGCTTCATCGTTCGGCGCAGACGAATATTGTTTTGCCGTCTCCAGCAGCCGTGCGCGATATCCAGCAGCAAACGGACGCGACTGGGGCCGTGAGTGGAACGCAAAAAGCTGCAGGTGATCTTGGTCAGGAGAGCTCCGGCGTCTATCGCGGATTTAAGCGGGTGAGGGTTGGACCGGCCGAGGTCGACTATATCAGCGACGATGTGACGATCCGGCGATTCGAGACCCGACCCCCGAAAGCTCAAATTCGAAACAATGCGAGAGAAGTCAAATTTGGTGATGATGTGACCCTGCGTTATTTCGTCAAACCTGCGGTGGTTTCCCAGTCCCCGAACACATCTGAATCAAGTCCAAAGGGTGAAACTCCAACCCAGTTAAGGTAGTGCACCGCCATTGAAGTGCGTATTTGCTGCGCGCTGGTCCTACGATCTTCTACGGCTTAAAACCCTTGCCCCGCCGGTGATTCCCGTGATTCCAGTCCTTGCGCAGTGAACTCCGTCTAGTGGTAATATTCGCTCGCCGCCTTTCAAGATCAGAGCATCCATCCGGGAGAACGAAGAAACATGCAGCTGATATTTACGACCTACAACTGTGGAACGGGATACAACCGCTATTCGAATGACGTGGTCGGGCAGCTCTATTGGGAAACGGTTACGAATTGCTGCGTAACTGATGGCGTTGGCGGAGGCGGGCCGCAGGGAAATGCCGGCGGTGCTTGGAAGATCTCGGGATTGCTTGGCGGGGTAGGCGTGGATGCCAACGTGGGGTTTGTAGTCAATGAGGTCACATCTCGCCGCACCGCCGGGAATCAGAACATGGTGGTGAACATGCTGGGCTGGAGTCGAGGCGCCATGACTTGCATCAAGATCGCAAATGCGCTGAATGCAGATAACGCGACTCGGACGATCCCGGTGAACATTTTTGCGATCGATCCGGTTCCGGGAGGGTCCTGCATCAACAATCACATGTGGCGCAGCATCCAGATGACACCGAATATCCGCTTGTGCAATGTAGTGCTTTCGCAGCACGATCGGCGGAGTTTGTTCGCGCCGTATTATCCGGAAGTGCTGGGTCCGTTCACTGACGTCGATATCATGCCGGGCGATCACAGCACGATTGTGGAGGATAAAGCCGGGCGCAGCGAAGCGCACGAGCTTGTCAAGGATATGGCGAAGCGTTTTCTGATGGCGCGCGGGACGCGGTTCTCAAATGGAGAATTGCTAAGTGCTCAGGATATCCTCAAGCGGTACAGCTTAATTGCAGAACACTTCGACGATTACGCCCATTTTGCGAAAGGCGCGGGTAAGGACTGGGAGAAGCGGTTCAAGGGCGAACGAGTCATTCGGAACGTGAATCGGCAGGAGTGTGCGCAAATGCTTCCGGTAAAGCCTCAGTTCTTTTTGAACGAGCATCACCGGATTGTGTTCCAGTCTCTGTTTCCGGGCCTGACCAACGAACTCGATGTGACGCCGGAGCGGGCATTCTCGAAAGATACTTACTCTCGATGGAGCACGGAGCTTGATGCGATGATGGATCAGGGCATGGTGGAACAGGCGCGGATGGTCCTCGTTTATTACCTGGCCTGCCAGGCGAGACAGGGCTCAGGCGCGAGTGCTTAATGGTAAGAGTTTCCCGGGTCTGCAAATTGGCGAAACCCGGAACACCCCTCTCTTAAGTTCCCAATTGTAGTGATCAATGTCTAGTGCCACTGGGTGCTTAGAAGCGATCGTTGGTGTCGATTCCAAAGCCCAGGATGGCAGTGACTGCCACGGGTTGGTTGTTGCGCATGGCGGGCTGGAATTTCCAGTTACGGAGCGCGGCGAGGATCTTTGCCGTCATCTGAGCGGGACCAGCTTCCAAGACGCGCGGATTCTTGATATTGCCTTCCGCATCGAGCGTGCACGCTACAACCATGCGCGCATGAGGCAGGCCGTCGGGAAGATCATTCTGAAGCGCAGAAGGAGGTGCAAGCGTCGCGCGGAATCCCTGAGAGACTTTGGATTCATCGGAATAGAACATCGAAACGGTTCCGACAGTCGTGTCGATCCAGGTGGTATGAGTCTCGCCACCGAGGAGTTTTTTATAGGCCTCGAACGGGCTGCCGCCCACGACATCCGCTTGCAATGTTCCTTTTCCCTGTTTCTTCAACGACGAGCGACCGGGCGTAGAAGGATCGTTTCCTGCAGAATCTGACCCGAAGCTGGGCAGCGTGATGATGTTGCTCGTGCTTCCTCCGCTAATGGCGACGCCGGGAACAGCCGAGGTGCCAGCGGGAATATTGCCGGCGCCACCGGGGCCGTTCGCTGGAGAAATGCCGCCATGACTGTTGGGATCGGAGCCATGACCAGTTCCAGTCTTGCCTGCGCCGGAATCAGATCCGGACATTCCGCTTCCGGGGCCGGTGCCATGGCCGATGCTGCTGCCTCCTCCGGAGCTGCCGAGCCCCGGCTTTTCGCCACCAGCGGGAGACATGCCAAGGGATCCCTTGGCGGCATTGGGGGGCACACCGATTTTGGTGCCGGGCTGGGTAGACATCACTGTGCCGGCATCTTTACCGCTACCGGCAGATGTTGGCGGCGCTAATCCTGATCCGGGATCGAGAGGTGCTCCCAGGCCCGGTCCTTTCCGACCGAGTCCTGATGCGGCTGATCCACTGCTATCACCAATCGAGGGAGGCGGAGGGGCAACATTGTCGGCGAGGAGCCGTCCGCCCGGAGCCCCAGCCGAGCCACCAGTTTTTCCTGTGCCTCCTCCGTTTCCGCCGAGGGACGGAGGTGGAGCGACCACGCTTGGATTGCCGTTGTAGGGAGCGGCTGGACGGGACGTTCCGGTTCCGCCCGACAATCCGGTCGAAGGCGGTGGTGCAACGACGTTCGAGCCAAGCGTGGCGCCAGTTCCATTCCGATTGCCACGGACATTGCCCCCGGCATCGGTGGAGCTGAGCGTCGCCGGTGGAGGCGTGACGCTGGGAGTCAGAGCGGGGCGTGATCCGTTGCTGCCGGCGTTCCCATTGATAGATGTTGGTGGTGGGGCGGCAACTTCGGACGGACCGAAGATCCGGCCCAAGAGGCTGCCCATGAGGGTTCCACTGGCTTGCGGAGATGGAGGTGGCGGAGCGACGGCTTTGCCCGGATCGGGGACCGTACCGGCAGATAGGCGTCGCATGTCAGAGCTAATGTCGCTGGAAGGCGGTGGTGCGGCGACCGCAGGGGCGGGCAGACTCATTTTCGGAGTGTGTACGCTGGCTCGCTCGGGTGCAGAAACGGGTGGAGGGGCGACAGCAGGATCCATGCTTTGCACAGGAGCGGCAGAGAGTTGGCGGCTAATGGCCGACGGGGCCGGGGCGGCAACATTCGCCTCCAATGCCGGTGCGGCGCGGAATGGATCACGCTTCAGGTTCGTGGCTGGAGGAGCGACTGCCGGATCGAGAGTGGGTGCCGCTAGCGGATGATCGCGCGACACTGTGGGCGACGGAGGAACTACGGCCGGAACCAGTGCCGGTGCGACCAACGCGTGGTTGCTTGAGACACTGGGGGCTGGGGGAGCCACTGTAGGGCTGAAAGTCGGGGCGGTCAAGGGACGATCTCGAGTGACGGAGGTGGGGGGGGCCATCACGGGATCGAGACGAATTCCGTTGCGCGTGTAATCGTGGATGACATTTGGAGACGGAGCCACGAGCGTCGTTGTTACGTTTGGCGCCGAGCGGGTGGAGCGCATTCCTTCAGCAGGCGGTGGCCCGGGATCGGGCTTGATCGCGAGCAGATTGGCCACGGCATTCGTCGAGGCCGGAAGTTTCAGGTTAGGGGCGTCGACTACTTGAGGAACGAGGGATCCGCCGCGAGCGACTTTGATGGTCTGAGTACGATGATGTGCTTCCTGGCCTCCGGCTTCGCCAGTTCGGCCGGACTCGGCGCCGCCCAGATCCTCGGTGCGAGGCAGTTCGTCGCCGCTGTAATAGATCACGTCATGACTGGTGATCCGCGGCACGACGTATGGACGTAACTCATCAACTTTTACCTTGATGAAGAGCGCCGCCAGGATCACAAAAGCCTCGATCACGTATGAGGGGAGCATGATCCGGAAAGGCACCAGGCCGAAGGGAGCTTCTCCCGCTAGACGGGCTTCGGAACGAGACAAGGCAGGCTTGATGGAGCCGACGAATTCTTCCCAGCGTGAGGACCATTGCACGAGCAGCCGCGGAGCTTCGTGACGGGTCTGTACTTCTTCTTCGAGTTCGAAAATCGGGCTCATGCGGGAAGCGAGCTGCAATCCTTGGGAAGGGTTATTTCAATTGTATCGCCCACAGCCGTGTTTGTTTTGGCTGCGGTACCGCACGGTAGTTCGAGTACTGATGTGGCGTCGCGCAGTACGGGGGTGAAGCGCCACGGGCGGACATCGGATTGGATGCGCACAACCTTCAATCCATGATCGAGATACAACACATCGATGGGGAATCCCATGCCCAGAGTGTGAACGCCGTGGCAAGGAGTGATCCAGAGGCCCGAGCCATGACGAAAGTCATCGGTGGCCAAGCCAAGCAGGCCGCGGAGGCGAGCCCAATGTGTATCGGCAACGGCCAGGGCGGTTGCCAGGTGCGCCTGGCGCGTGCGATTGAACGCTTGCCCCTCTGCCGGGAAAAATGCCATCCCCAACCCCGTGTTTTTCCAGATTCTGATCTGTTGCTATTTGCCGCCGGAGACCGGCCCCAACTGCCTGACGAGCTCAATGACGGCCGGGCCGATCGTGACAAAAATAATCGACGGCAAGACAAAGATGACCAGCGGAGGAACCATCTTGATTGTGGTTTTTGCTGCTTGCTCTTCGGCGCGTTGCCTGCGTTCTGTGCGGAGGGAGTCGGAATGCACGCGCAGGGCCTGGGCCACGCTGGTGCCGAAACGATCTGTCTGTATCAGTGTACCAACAAGAGAACGGATATCGTCAACGCCGGTGCGGTCGACGAGATTGCGAAGCGCCTCGGCACGGGGCTTGCCGGCGCGCATCTCGAGATTGACCAGATGGAACTCGTCACTGAGATCGGGATGGGCGTGGTGGAGATCCTGGCCGACACGCATTAGAGCCTGATCCAGAGCAAGGCCAGCCTCGACGCAGATAACGGTGAGGTCGAGAGCGTCGGGCAATCCCAAACGGATACGGTTCTGGCGTTCGCGGATCATGCGCTTCAGGATGAAGCGGGGCAGAATGAATCCAAGCGCCGTGAGACCGATCAGCAGAGCAGGATTTGTGAATCCATCCAGAAGAGCTACGGTGAGCAGGAACGCCGCACCCGCCATGATTACTCGGATGCCGAAGTAGTAATTGACATAGTACGCGTCCCGGTATCCCGCTTGAATCAGCCAGGCGCGAGTGCGCGAAACGTCGGCGGGAGATAGCGGGATGGCCTTGCTGAGGGGATCGAGGGCCTGCTCGATGCGTTCGCGGATTGCCGGTTTGTTCTCGACCGGCTGCTGTTGGCCACCCAGAGCGCGAAGGCGGGCGCCGAGGATAGAGCTCGGGGACATGACAGCTGCGCCGAAAAAGAAGACCGCCCCAACGACGGTCAAGAACACGACGATGACTAAAACTAAAGGAGTCATGGTTGTACTACACCTGGATCCGGATGATTTTCCGGATCACGAAATATCCAATCGTCTGCAAAGTGATTCCACCGACCAGCAACGTGTGGCCAATGGGATCGGCAAAGAGTGGACGTATGAAAGTGGGATTCAGCAGCAGCATCGTCGTCACGATGATAGGGGGCATGCCCATCAGCAAGGCCATGGTCAGGCGGCCCTGAGCGGTGTAAACGCGGACCTGCCGCTGGATCTTGAAGCGTTCGCGAATGACGTACGAGAGATTGTCGAGAATTTCTGCGAGATTGCCGCCGGTTTCGCGCTGTAACATCACAGCGGTCACGAAGAATTTCACGTCGACCAAGGGGACGCGATCTGTGAGGTTCATGAGCGCATCGCGCACGGGCATGCCGAATTTCTGTTCTTCATAGAGCTGCCGGAACTCGCCGGAGACCGGCTCGGCAACTTCGGCCGTGATCATCTCAAGGGCGGTCGTGAAAGCGTGTCCAGCGCGAACCGCGCGGGCGAGCGTGTCGATTGCTTCAGGAAAAAGCTCTTCGAATTTTTCGAATCGCTTGTTACGGCGCACGGAAGCGTAAGAGTAGGGCAGAACGAAGCCGACCAGCAGCGCGATCCAGGCAACCTCTACTCGTGCGCTCAAACCGTATGCAAGGATCGTGGCGACAACACCGGATACAGCGGAGATCCCGAGGAAGTTGCCGGCGCGCATGGAGATGTTGGCTTGCGCCAGCATCTTTTGCAGATCCGAGACCCGGGCCGAACGGCGTAGTAACGAGTCCAGGGCCGGAATTTCGCTGAGTTGCTCGTCGCGTAGCAGCGCGAGTTCTTCCTCAGCGGCGCGCTCCGGGGCCTTCTTCTCGGCAGCGAGGCGTTCTTTGATGATTCGAGCGCGGGCGTTGCGCCGATCCACCAGCCAGGCGAGGCCGAAGGTGGCAATCGCCACTACGACGAGGACCAGAAGCGCCAGAAGTGTTGCAGCCATATCGAGCCCTATACCTCAGCCTTTGATTCAAATAACGCGGGGCGCAAACGTGCCCCGGAAGTGGCGAGGCGGTCTGCGAAATTGGGCCGGATTCCTGTAGCCCGGAACGCACCGCGCACCTTGCCATTTTCATCGATCCCGCTGCGATCAAAGACAAAAATGTCCTGCATGCAGAGAGTTTCACTGTCCATGCCAGTCACTTCGGAAACGGTGATCACCTTGCGGGTGCCATCGGAGAGACGGGCGATCTGGACGACGGCATGAACCGCGGATGCGATCTGGTGGCGCACAGCTCTTTCCGGGATATTCAGATTCGCCATGGAAACCATATTCTCGACACGCGCAATGGCATCGCGAGGAGAGTTCGCGTGCACAGTGGTCAGCGAGCCCTCGTGACCGGTATTCATGGCCTGAAGCATGTCGAAGGCTTCCTCGCCGCGCACCTCGCCCACCACGATGCGGTCGGGCCGCATACGCAAACTATTGATAACGAGCTGCCTTTGGCGGACCGCGCCTTTGCCTTCAATGTTGGGCGGGCGTGTTTCAAGACGGACGACGTGCTCCTGTTTCAACTGGAGTTCGGCGGCGTCTTCGATTGTGACAATACGGTCGGAGTTTGGAATATAGCCGGAGAGAACGTTGAGCAGCGTGGTCTTGCCGGCACCAGTTCCGCCAGAGACCAGAATGTTCAGGCGTCCCTTCACCATGGAAGAGAGCAATTCCAGCATCGATTCGGTGAGAGTCTGGTTCTCGATCATCTGGCGCGCGGTGACCGGATCGCGGCCGAAGCGGCGAATCGAAAGGCAGGGGCCATCGATAGCCAAGGGAGGAATGATGGCGTTGACACGGGATCCATCCGCCAGGCGCGCATCGACCATCGGCGAGGACTCGTCCACCCGGCGTCCCACGCGGGAAACGATGCGCTCGATGATCTGCATGAGGTGGACGTTGTCTTTGAAGGTCAGCGACGTTAGTTCTAGCTTTCCCGCTTTTTCGACGTAGACCCGGTCGAAGCGATTGACCAGGATGTCGGAGACATTCGGATCCTTGAGGAGTTGCTCAAGAGGACCTAAACCAAAGATTTCGTCGAGAATTTCGCGGGAGAGGCGTTCCCGCTCAGCAAAGCTGAGGGGCACAACCTCACCGTTGACCACCGACCGGATGACGACGAGGACTTCGTCACGTGCGGAATCGCCTGAGGTTTTTCCCAGTTTTTCCAGATCAAGACGATCGAGCACCTTGCGGTGCAGGTCGGCCTTCACCTGTTGGATATCGGTCCGCTCGTAGGATTGAAGATTCGCCATGGGGCCCTACAAATTTTCTACACCGACCTGAACAACTTCCAAGCATCGCGCTTTACTTCGGCATCGTTGCGGGTCAGTTCCTGTGCTAATCCGGCAAAACAGCGGGCAATCTCAGAGTTGCGCTGATCCATTACCGGCGTGCCGCGATCGATCGCGTTTGCGATCGCGAAATACTGGTTCGGTATGTGCCATAAGACTTTAGCGCCAACCGCCGCCTCCGCATCGGATTCGCTAAATCCAGGAACCTTGCGGAAGCGATTCAGCACGAGACGCACACGTTCGCGACTGCCCGTCTCTCCAAGATACTGCTGAACTCTGGCTGCGCTCCACAGGGAGGCAACGTCGCTGCATGCGACCAGCAAAACATTTTCCGAGAGGCTGGCGATGAGTCGGGTAGCGGCGTCAAAGCGCGAAGATGAGTCCACCACTACATAACGATAATGCGTCACCAGCATGTCGAACAGGCGCACAAACTCAGCGGTGGATGGATCAACCGCGGTAGGGATGTTGGTACCCGCCAGCAATTGCAGACCGCCGGTATGGCGCGTCATGAAGCTTTCCAGCAGGGAAGCGTCCATGCGGTGCAGGTTGCGGGTAGCGTCGGCCACGGTAAAGGCAGGCTTCAAGTTCATGTGCAGCGCTGCGTGCCCAAGCGGAGCAAGGTCCACGAGCGCCGTTTGTCCGTAGGCAGACTGCAGAGCGAGAGCGAGATTCACCGCGACTGTAGTGGCCCCGTTGCCTCCCTTGGCATTGACCACGGAAAAGACTTTGCCGCGCAATCCTTCAGAGCGGCTCCTGCGCTGTGCGGTCGTGAGCCGGACGAAGGCCTCGAGCAAGTCGGTGGTCGTTGTTGGGCGCTCAATAAATTCGCGGGCGCCGGCGCGCATGGCATTCACGATCACCTGAGGCTGATTCAGATTTCCGATGGCGAAAATAGCGCCCTCGGGCATTTCCTGGTGCAGGAGTTCAATGGCGCGGAGTGCCAATTGCGCATTGTCTGACGGAATGTCAACCAAAGTGACGTCAGGATTTGCCGCGCGCACCCGCCGGGTAACCGGATCGGCGCCCGCCATAGGGAAGCTGGCGGAGGTGTGCACCGTTCTCGCCACACTGGTGCCATCGACCAGCACTTGAAGCAAGGCGCGCTGTTCGTTATCGGTGGCGACGATGACGACTGATAGCTCTGGCATACAATGCAGCTACACGAGAATCTCGTGTCCCCAAACTACTTGTTCTTGTCGAACTTCTCCGAATCCAGATAAGGCTTCGCGAGCTTCGGTCCCGCAGGGGATTCGTTGCTGGGAGATATCCGCTTCACGGTGCACAGCACCATCAGTTCGGAATTGCTCTTCTGAACGCTCTTGCTGCGGAAAAAATTCCCCAGAATCGGAATATCACCCAACCCGGGAATCTTGTTATAGATGTCAGTGACGCGGTTGTCCATCAAACCTGCGATCACGAAACTCTGACCGTCCTGCAACTCGAATTCTGTTTCGGCCTTACGGGTACTAAGCGCTGGGACAGTGAACCCCTGGATAGTGAGCGCATTCGCGAAATCGAGTGTGCTGACTTCGGGAGCGACTTTTAAATGAATGTATCCGTTCGGCGTGATGACCGGCGTGAATTGTAGCCGAACGCCGAATTCCTTAAAAGAGATCGTGACCGCAGTGAATCCGTTGCCGGGTTGCACGATCGGAAAGGGGAACTGTCCTCCGGCGAGGAAGCTTGCTTCTTTCCCGTTGACCGCGATCAGGTTCGGTTCGGCAAGGATTTGCAGAAGATTCTTGCTCTGCAGGGCCTGGATCACAGCGCCAAAGTTGATATCCGGACGGAACAGGAACAGATTTAAAACGTTGTTGAGCGTCTCGCCGCTTGTGGTGGTAATTGTGCCGTTCGGTGTTCTGGTCTGGGTTAATGTCTGAGGACCGAAACCGCCGAACTGTCCTGTGGTAGTGGTGCCGATGAAATTCCCGGCGCCTGTGGACACGAAGTTCACTCCTAACTGGGTGATGGCAGTGCGATCGACTTCCGCAAACTTGACCTGCAGCAAGACCTCCTGGGCGCCTACGGGTCCGAAAGTCAGAACATTAACCACTTTTGGTGAGTAAGCATTCGCGAGGTCTCCGGCGCGCTTGACGACATCTTCAGTGGAAACGTGTCCGGACAGTACGATCGCAGCCCGCGAAGCAGTGACAATGATCTGTTCCTCCGGGAAAACGCGGTGCTCCTCTTCGGCGCAAGCACTGACATCGACATCGACTCGCAGGTCGAAACTGCGGGAGCGTTCGAGTTCATCCCAGATCAGAAGAGAAATCTCGCCCGGAGACTTGCCGTGAACCAGAATCTGGGTGGGAGTGATCGCCTGTGCCCACGCAATCGCAGGATCGGTGATAGAGATACGCTTCAACCTCTCCGTGGTATTGATTAACAGCGATTTCCCGACCATCACGCGCAACGGCGCTGATCCCTGCACAGACTGAGATTGCGGGGGAAGATTCGCGGTTGGAGTGCCAGCCGGAGGCTGGTTCTGGGCCTGGCTTCCGCTGTCGGTCTGCTGCATGATCTCTGAATAAGCCGGTATGAATGAAGTGACCAGAAGCAGCGATCCGCCGAGGACAATCCTGCGGTAGTTCATTTTTCTATGAGTCTCCCTTTGAGGAAACAGGCCGTTAGGCGAGGAGGAAGAGTGCAGGGTGACATCCTTTAGCTTCAATGGGTATTCGAGCCCTCGTCTGGAGATTGGACTTCTTGATCAGTCTTCTTTTCGCCCTGATAAATCTCTACTCTTACGCCGGACGGGGTTTTGATGGGTGGAGGTGCCGTTACTGGAGTATGGTGGACAATCCGCGTCGGAGTTGGGACCGCCAACCCTCGATACAGGCCACGAGACAGAGAAGGTGGTACGTCATCCTGCTTGGTATCGAGCGGATTACGCAAAGCGAGTTGAATGTGTCCTTGGTTACTGGCGAGAGTAAGGCGCTGAGCATCATTGGGATCGACCAGAAGGGTGATCACCGCAGTATTCTGAGCCTCACCAGTTGATGTCCGTTCAAGAGTGTGTCCCGAAGCAAGAACAGCGACATTCTGCAGGACAGTTGTGGTCTGCTGATCACCGGATCCATTTGGCGCGCCCGTCAAGAGGACATCGACACGCGTTCCGGGAGTTACAAAACCTGCGACCGAAACAATTTCGTTGACGCGAACTGAGACTGCCCGCATTCCTGGCGGGATGAGCGAAGGCAGTCCGGAGCCGGCGTTTTCACCCGCCAGACGGTTGGGCAGGATGAACTCGCCCTTGGAGATCGGAATAATGACACCATGTCCGATCACATCGGCCTTTTTCCGCGGGGCACCGGGAGGCAGATCAGAGCTGGCGACTTTGATGATCTTGATATCGCGCTCCTCGACCCGGGCGCCGACTTGCATGTCATTGGCGGCAACGATGACCTCGGCGGTGTCGACAGCCACTCCTGTCTTAGGCTGCAAGTTCTTATAAACGTACACTGCCGCCAGCAAGCCTGCGGCGAGCGCCAAGGCTCCAATCATCAAGAAGCGCGTTCGATTCATACGATTTCTCTTTGGACTTGTGGGACCTGTCCATCAACAGGAGCAAGGAAGCGCCTGTTGCCGTTACTGTTTCGCTACTGGATCGAACTGGCGACGTTGGAGAACACGTTATTGGCGTTGGAACCGATCAGACGGATAGTTCCCACGACAATGACGAGAATAACTGCCAGCATCACTGCATATTCGGCGATATCTTGACCTTCTTGTTCGTTCCAGAGTCTGCGCGCAAGGACTTTCAGCATTGTTGTTTTCTCCTGCCAGCCTCAATTTTGAAATGGTCGATAGAAAATGGTATTTCTGAGCCCAGGCTGGGGCCCACAACGACTCGCGCCACCACTCGACTAGGGTAATCATAACCTGCATCCGGCTGTAAAGTGACAAATTCTTGCACCTCGCGAGGTAACCTATAGTAACCGACGGGTTTACCTTAGACTGGCCGGAGAAAGCTCGATCTCTGCGATAAAATCAGGATTGCGCGCCCCGAATGCCGAACCTTCCACGCCTGCGCCTTGCCCTGACTTCATTCTGCCTGGGCATGATTGTCCTACATGCCATTCTCTTCTGGACAGTTCGGCGACAAATCGTCGCGGGATCGTCCGATTTCAGGATTTTCTATGCGGCGGGTCTCATGTTTCGCCGTGGCGAAAGCAGGGCGCTGTACAACCTAGAATTGCAGGCAAAGACTGAGCGAGAGTTCGCGCTTCCAGGGGTCCAGAGGGGAGGACCGCTTCCGTACAATCATCCGCCATTTGAGGCAGTTTTGTACGTCCCTTTGACTTACTTGCGGTATTTTCCAGCATATTGCGTATGGTTCGTTATCAATACGTTGTTGGTGGCGGGCAGCATTCTTCGTGTGCGTTCGTATTTGCCCACACTTTTGGGTGATTTCCGTGCACTTCTGATCCTGACGCCGCTGGCATTTTTTCCCGTGGCTTATGCTCTGCTGCAGGGGCAGGACTCCATATTATTGATGGCCTTGTACTTTCTGGCATACGCCGCCCTGCGTACGGGGAAAGATTCGCAGGCAGGCGTTTACCTTGGGCTGGGGTTGTTCAAGTTTCATCTCGTAATACCTTTTGCTTTCATACTCCTGCTTCGTAGGCGGTGGCGTGCACTAGCGGGGATGACTGCCGTCGCACTAGCAGAAATACTGGTTTCGTGGGCGATAGTAGGAAAAAGCCAACTGATCTACTATCCGCACTTCGCTTGGCAGGTCAACCGACAGCAGGCGCCGGGAGTAATCGTGCCTGAGAATATGGCGAACCTGCGCGGATTGTTCCTGGGATGGAATGCCATGAATTCCCCCTCACATTGGGCTGAGATTGCTCTTGTGCTGGCCTCGGTGGGCTTGATCGTGTGGGCGCCTCGCCAGTGGAAGCCGGCTGACGTACGGGACTCGCGGAGTTGGAATTTCGGGTTCTCGTTGTGCCTGGTAGTGAGCTACCTAGTCGGATATCACGGCTATAACCAGGATATGAGTTTGCTGCTCTTACCACTTCTGCTCGCTCTGGACTGGGCACTGGCCGATTGGACGGCGGTTCGCAGAGGATTCAAAGTTGTGTTAGTCCTTTTGCTCCTGAGTCCTCTTTATTTGCTGCTGACGCTTAAGATGTCGCACCAGAATCTTTTTTCAATTGTGCTTCTGTGCTTTGCGGGATATCTCGCTGCGTATGCGGCCACAACAGCACGACCAGCATGGGTAAATAGAAGCACAGGACCACCATCCGTCCCACTTCAGTGATAACGTGCGGAGTGTGGTACCACCTCCATATGGCCGGGATCCAACTCAGCCCGGCAGTGAAGACAATCTGTCGACGCGTTTTCGGGATCAGCCACAACAGAAATGGGTCATAAAACCATCTCTGGGGCATGCACGCGGCCAATAGCAGGAGCCATGCATTACGATCGCGATAGCGAAGCAGAGCCGCAATGAGTAGCGGGCCCGGCAGCACCAGCAACGGGATGAAGCGAACATATTTTCTTGTTTCCCCGAGCCACAGCATGGGCCAATGCGGCATCACTAACAGGCTCAGGACGATGACCGCGAGGCAGACGACTGTGCCTTTTCGTTCGCTGCGCGATACAACGATTGGCAATCCAATCTGAGGTTTGGAAGCAGCTGCTGGCATCAGCCACCAGAAGAATGTGCTGGCCATAATCAGCGGAATCCATTGGACGCTGAGCATTCCCGCCCAATATGGGTAGGCAAGAAAGATCAACATGTAATGCAAGCCGCGGCGAGTTACACCGAGCGCCAGCAGTGCGGAGCTCAGTCCATAGAAGATTCCACCTGCAATTTCCAGTGGCATATGCACAAAAGGCAGTCCAAAGAGCGCAGAGGGCAACGGATAGAGTTGCCCTGGAGTTGCATAAGGATTGCGCTTCTCAAGCAGGTCGTTGGCAGCGCGAATGGCCCAGGAAAAATCTCCCGCGGCCAGATGAAAGTGTCGCATCAGGTACCAGCAAAAGACTCCGGCGAAGAGGCCGAAGCCAGACGAAACCAGGAAACGTGTTCGCCTCGCCGGCATGGATACCTTAAGTTGTAACATGGCGCTTGCAGCGAAGGCTTTCGGGCGCTGATTTTCACGGATGGGGAGAACGTTGAGTAGAGTCGCTCGTTTATCGCTGGCAATACTGATGGCCACAGGCATGTGGCTGTACGTTCAGCATGTGCTGATTCCGTATCAGAAATTGCAGGGACCAATGCGCCAAAGTCCGCGGGGAAATCTGTCTGATCTTTATCCGCGTTGGCTGGGGGCGCGCGAGTTGTTGCTGCACAACCGCGATCCGTATGGATCAGATATCACTCGCGAGATTCAAGTCGGCTATTACGGGCGCGAGCTTGATCCGGCGAGGCCAGGTGATCCCAAAGATCAGCAAGGGTTCGCCTATCCGGTTTACGTGGTGTTGATGCTGGCGCCTACCGTTACCTTACCTTTCAGCGTTGTTCATGAAGTGTTCTTCTGGTTTTTTGCGGCGTTGACGGGCGCTTCGGCTGTTTTATGGCTCCGCACTCTTGATTGGAAGATTTCGCGCACGGGAACAGTGATCTGGGTTCTGCTAGTGCTAAGTTGCTTCCCGGCAATTCAGGGACTCAAGTTGCAACAGTTGAGTTTGCTTGTGGCGTCGCTGTTGGCGGCTTCGATGTTCGCGCTGGTTCGCCGATGGTTTGTTCTCGCAGGGATTCTACTGGCGCTTGCGACGATCAAGCCCCAATTGGTGTTTCTAGCTATTCTCTGGCTCGGGATGTGGGTTCTTGCCAATTGGCGTGACCGCCAGCGTTTGTTCTGGAGCTTCGGCTTTGCGATGATCGTCTTGGTTGTGGCTGGGGAGGTCCTGTTGCCCGGATGGATCGGCGAGTTCCGGGCCGCCATGAAGGATTATTACCGCTACACCGGGGGAGGGATTTCAGTACTCGATGTACTGCTCTCTCCGTTGTGGGGACGGATCACGGCAGCAGGTCTCGTCCTTATGATTGCAATTTTTGTTTGGCAAAATCGGCAGGCCGCGGAGAGTTCCGCCGCGTTTCAATGGACGATGTGTTTCATCCTGGCAACCACCCTGCTGTTGATCCCGATGTTCGCGCCATACAACCAGCTCCTATTGGTGCCGGGATTGATGATGGCAGTTCGAGCAAGTCACGAGTTATGGAGGCGCGATCGTGCCACTCGATTCTTGTGCTCACTCACTGCGGCTTCCGTCTTGTGGCCGTTTCTTTCTGCGGCCAGCCTGGTGATCGCGCTGGTATTTGTGCCGGCGCCAACGGTTCAGAGAGCCTGGGGGCTGCCGTTTTATCCGATCTTCGCAATTCCTCTTACCATCTTCGCGTTGCTGCTGGCTTGCCGAAAAATTCTCACGGTAGATGCTCCGAAACAGCAGGCGGAGCCAGAAGCGGCGCGGCTTGCGACATAGCGCGGCGGCAGAGTAGTCTGTTGCATGTAGAGAGCTTGGCTCGGGTGCCGTTAGGCGAACAGCACACCGAACGACCTTCCATGTCCCTTAACACAATTACCCCACCGACTCACCACAGCTCCAGCTCGGGAGTGTTTCCTGCCCTTGTGTTTGTGCAGGGAAGCGAGCAGAAGAACATCGTTCTGAATCGCAGTCCGTTTACCGTGGGGCGAAAGGTTGACAAAGATCTGGTGATCGCCGATCCGCGAGTGTCCCGCGACCATGCACAGATCATGCAGCAAGGGCAGGAATTCTTTATCGAGGATCTGGGCAGCAAGCATGGGACGTTCGTCAATGGCGAACGGATTCAGCGGCAGAAATTGGAGCGTGGGGACCGGCTGGAGTTCGGCGCGCGGGACTCGGCCTACGTCTTGTTCAACCCCGCGCACGCGACCTCGAACACTGCACGCGAGTTTCTGAGCCAGATTTCCGGAATTCAGATTAAGCAGGAAGCAACCGACCTGGAAAAACTGCGGCTGTTTTTAGAGGCGGCTCGCAAACTGAATACCGTCGGAGTGCTGGACGAGATTTTGATGACCATGCTCGACGTGACTTTAGACTTGACGCACGCCGAGCGAGCTTACGTCTTTCTTAAGGACGAAGATGGCAAACTAAGTCTGAAGGCCGGGCGGAACTCCAAGAAGGAGCCACTGCTCGACGATAAGACGATTTCACGCTCGATTTTGGAAGAATCGATGCGGTCGAATTCCGAATTCGTTCTGACCGACACGAGCAAGTCGCTTGATCTGGCCGGACGCCAAAGTATCGTTGCCTACGACTTGCGCACGGTCGTCTGCATTCCGTTACGCAAGGTGCAAATGCAGGCTACGCGTGATACGCAAACGCTGGCGCCAGGACAGGCTGCCGAAGCGATGGGCGTGCTTTATGTGGATTCTCGTTTTGCCTCACGTGACCGCGATATACAGGGCGTCAGCAATGAAATTCTGCACGCGATCGCGACAGAAGCAGCGTCCCTAATCGAGAATGCGCGGCTCGTGCAGGCTGAGGAAGAAGCCCGGCGCTACCAGCAGGAGTTGAGCATCGCTGCCAGCATTCAGCAGCGACTGATGCAGGTGAAGATCCCCGAGGTTCCTTTCGCGCGCATGAACGGCAGGAACATGCAGTGTAAGGAAATCGGAGGCGACTTTTACGACGCGGTGAATACGAAAGAGGGTTTGGCCGTGGTCCTGGCCGATGTGAGCGGCAAAGGCGTATCGGCGGCGCTTCTGGCTTCGACCTTGCAAGGCATGATCTATTCCCATCTCCTCGCCGGCATGCCATTGCTGGATGTGGTGAGCGCCGTAAATCGATTTTTCGCGGCGAGAATGGAAGGCCAGAAGTATGCGACCTTGCTCATTGCGCGGCTGCGTAGAGACGGCGAACTCGAATATGTGAACTGCGGTCACGTGCCGCCGTTGCTGGTGTGTGGCGATGAAGTCTTACGGCCTCCGCACGGAAATGTGCCGGTGGGATTGCTTGCTGATGCAACGTTTGAGAGCGCGACCTGTCAGATGAAATCGGGAGATCGATTCATCCTGGTGACAGACGGCGTGACCGAAGCCGAAAACGCGATGGGCGATTTCTTCGAAGACTCGCGGCTAGAATTGGCGGCGGCGAAATCGCCGACATTCGAAGGAATCTTCTCGGCGGTCACGGAATTCTGCGCGGGGAATCCGCTCAGTGACGACTGCACGGTGGTGGAGTTACGCTACGTGAATTGCGAGGAATGATCGTCGATTCTGCGCACGTCGCTGCACGTAGTGAGTCGGATACTACGTTTTGCGTCGACCACCTCGAAACACCTCGATGGTCCAGAACGACTACTCAACCTTCACTCCAAAATCGGTGCCTTCCCAGCGATTTTCATTGGGCCAAAAGAATGTGAAAACCGCTTCGCCACCCGGCGGCAACGAGGCCGTTGGCAAGTCGAGAACGTGGATCCCGAGTTCGGTGTCACGTGTGTCCGTGTCGTGCGACGTCTTCCAATTGTCGATGCTCCAGCGCACGCGGGCGGGCGAGAGAAGCACGATGCGCAGGGTCTTATTGCGCGGGACGCTACGCGTCTTGTTGTTGAAGCGCCAGCCGAAGAACTGGCGGACATGTTTCTGTTTAAGGTATCGCTCGACGGTTTGCGGCGGCTGATCGAAGATCCTGCCGTCGCGGATCGAGCGACGCAGCTTGATGTACTCGGAGTGAGCCCAGACCAGAGGACATGCCGATCCCGAAGGTTTTCCCCGGAATAATTCCAGTGCCGGAATATCGGCCGCATCCCAGACTTGCTCGGGCAAAAGGCGACTCGCTCCTGCTGTGGAATTCTCCATGACGGTGAGCAAGGCTTCTGCCTCGTCGCGATGACCGGCGGCTAAGGCATAATGGGCGCGCTCCCCGGCCAATAGCGGCCAGGCACGGCCAATGCCAGTACCGTCGAAGGCCGAGCCGTCCTTGTGCTCTCCATACCCGTCCCCGTTATAGCGGTACCAACATGGACCTTGCGGCAGTTCGACTGCGAGCAAAGCATCAATTGCACGAAGCGTATTGATGATTCGCGGATCGTCTGGTGCGCGCAATCCGAAGCGGACCAGTGCGAGCGCGTCAGGACTGATGATGTGGTAGGCGCGGTCACGATCTTCTCCCGGCGGCTTGTTCTTGATGGGCACGAATCCGTAGGTTGGGGAAGATGCGCCATCTGTATCGGGAGGAGCGATCCGGACATAGTATCCCGAAATTCCGAGTTGACGAGCGAGGTCACCATCATTGGCGTAGACCCATCGCTCGATGTTGTCGTTCCAGGCGTCGGCGGTATCACGCATGGTCTGCGCTTGTTGGGGATGACCCGTCAGTTCGGCAATGTCTGCCGCGGCGAGTAGTGCAGAGATCTCTGCCGCTAGAGTAAAAGGAGAGTATCCCGCATCTTCCTCCCAGCGGTCCTGCTGCGTGACGGGGCCATTGCGAATGATGAAGGTCACAGCTTTGCGGACCATTGGCCACCAGCGGTCCAGCTTGCCCAGCGCTTCGGGCGCTTCACGACGCATCAGGTCGACCAAAAGAACCGGAAAAGCCGTTTCGTCCATCTGAATTCCGCCCCAATAAGGACGACCATCGAGCCAAAGATTTTGCGCCCAATTGCCCGCTGCTTCCTGCGTGGCCTCGAGATATCGCAAGACGCGCGCTGCATCGTTCACGGCGCCGGCCGCGAGCAGAGCACCAGCGGTTTCGACCAGATCACGCGGCCACACGAGGTGGTATCCGCCGAGATCCTCATCGCCCTTGTTGAATCCCCACGGAATGGAGAGGCTGGCGATAATTCCGCCGAGGAAGTCCTTCGACTCGTGCGTGCGGAGCACCGCCGTGGAGGAACGGTAAAGATCGTTCTGACGTTCGGGTTCGTCCAACTTTAGCAGCCTCTGCTGCCAATTCCTCCACTGAGACACATAGTGGGAGCGAACCTCGTCGTAGTTCTCGAACAGAGTTGAGCGGGCCTGTTGACCCGCCTCGGTCCAGATGGAACCGAAGCCCAGGGCCAGTACGAACTCTCCATTCGAAGCGCTGAGATCAATCTCGGCGGCGAACGCAATGTTTCCGTTCTCCGCTCGGTCGTATTCCCATTTCATCTCGAAATGTTGCGACAGATCCTGCCAGCCGTCGGACATTCCGACGAATCCGACCGATGCTTTCCTCCAAGGCGCCGAAGAAGCCATGCTCAATGAGACCCCATCATGTTGGGCAAAGAACATCGGGAACCCTTTGTAGTCGCCAATCCAGCCGGTATTGTGATCTCCGCAATTCGCGAGATGGGGCGACAGCAGAGCGAACAATCGGTAATCGTACAGAGATCCTTGAAGTGGTTCAAATTGAACTTTTTGCAGTACGACATTGCGATAGGGGTCCGTGAGGACCTCCTTGTGGATGCGATATTTGCCGGAAATTTCGGTATTGACCAACTCGAATACCGGAATTCCCAGCTCAAGCGGCCGATTTTCGAACGTGCAATGCCGTTTCTCTTCCGAAAAATAATCTTGGCCGTTGGTCACGATGAAGCCCATGTCGCGAGTGCAGGCCTGATCCACGCGGGGAAAATAGACTTCGTTGAGAATGCCGTGGCTCAGCGTGAACCAAACTTTACTGTGCTGGTTCAGAGCGGTTCCGGCACCGGTCTTGGCGCTGGAAGTCCAGCGAGGTGGAATGCCCGGCCAACCGGGCGCATAACGGATTTCAGTCATGAAGCGTTATTCCTCGAGTCCTGCGTTCCGACACCGATTTGACAGAAGAATTACAAATGAGGCACCCCCGAAATGCCACGAGCGTCATCGAAAATATAAGTGGGCGCGATTGGTTTTGATTGCAACCAAATGGGGTTGAAAGATCATAGACCAACGCGAGTGGGGTCCGCATGGGCATGGTTATAAATGCTCGGGGTTGGTTGGTGGTGACAAGCTTGTGGCTGTGTTGTGCCCTGGGGCCGGCCGCACAAGGCACAGACATTCCATCGAATGCACTCTCGCCCCTCGACCGTGGATTCAACGGCCTCTACAACCTGGATTTCGATGGAGCCCAGGAGGAATTTGACGCCTGGCAGAAGCTGCATCCCCAGGATCCCATGGGACCCGTCAGTGAGGCCGCAGGCTTTCTGTTTTCCGAGTTCAACCGTCTGGGAATCCTGGAAGCGCAGTTCTATGAGAATGATGCGGCGTTCGCAGACCGTCCAAAACTCAGCCCCGACCCGGCGTTGCGTGGAAAATTCCAGGACGCAATTCGGCGCGCAGAAAATTTGGCGCGCGCCCGGTTAGCGGAAGATCCCAAGGATCGGGACGCCCTATTTGCGATGACATTGTCGTCGGGATTGCAGGCGGACTATGCCGCCCTGATTGAGAAGCGCAACATGGCGTCGTTGCACTTCACCAAGCAGGCATCGGCATCGGCGCAGGAGTTGCTCGCCGTTTGCGCCGATTGTTACGACGCCCTCCTGGCTACTGGTTTCAGCAAATACATCATTGGAAGTATGGCCGCGCCAGTGCGATGGATCTTGCGCATGGGCGGATTGCCCGCTGATAAAGAAGGTGGCATTGCGGACCTGGAAACTACGGCGGAGCACGGACACTATCTGGCGCCGTTTGCGCGAATCCTGTTGTCGATTGCCTATGTGCGCGAGAAAAAGAAAGCACATGCGATAGAACTGCTCGCCGACTTGCAGCGCGAGTTTCCGGGAAACTCCTTGTTCCCGCGCCAGATTGCGCACTTGCGTTCTTCCCAGAAGTGAGCGAACTGAAAGCTGTCAAAGAGATTTTCGAAGAATCAGCTACGACAACAAAAAGTCATTCACCAGAAATTCACCGCTTTGTAACCGTCCTTTAACACGGCGCCGATAAAACCAGTTCTTAATCAATGCAAAGGAGGAATTATTGCGATGCGCAAACTTGTGCTTGGGGTCTTGTGTGCGCTTCTGGCCTTGCCAGTCTTCGGGCAGACCACACTGAACGGAGCTGGTGCGACGTTCCCAAACCCGATGTATTCCAAGTGGTTCAGCGAGTATTCCAAGGCTCATTCTGACGTTCAGATCAATTACCAACCGATTGGAAGTGGCGGCGGAATCCGCCAGGTGACTGCAGGAACCGTGGACTTCGGTGCCAGCGATATGCCGATGACCGACAAGCAACTCAGCGACTCGAAGACCAAGATTTTGAACATTCCGACGGTCCTCGGTGCGGTCGTTCCCGCTTACAATATTCCGGGCGTGAGTGGCGAAGTGAAATTCACTCCAGATGCGCTGGCGGGCATTTTCCTGGGCAAAATCTCTCGTTGGAACGATAAGGCGATCACTTCCGCCAATCCCGATATCACTTTTCCGGACAAAGAGATCATCGTGGTTCATCGCTCCGACGGCAGCGGAACCAGTTTCATCTGGACAGACTATCTGTCGAAGGTCAGTCCTGAGTGGAAGTCGCAGGTGGGAAGCGACACTTCGGTGAAGTGGCCGATCGGGATGGGTGGCAAGGGTAATGAGGGAGTCTCCGGGATGGTGCATCAGCTTGCCGGTTCGATTGGATACGTCGAGTTGATCTATGCAGTGCAGAACAAGATTCCATACGGAGTCGTAAGGAACTCCTCGGGGAATTTTGTGAAAGCGTCGCTGGAGAGTGTCACGGCAGCCGCAGCGTCGGCTCCCAAGATGCCAGCAGATTTCCGTGTATCGATCACCAACGCGCCCGGAAAAGAGGCCTATCCGATTTCAAGCTTTACCTGGCTCTTGATCCCGGCGCAGTCCAGGGATGCAAACAAGGGAAAGATCCTGCACGACTTCCTCAGTTGGATGGCGAGCGACGGACAACAAATGACCGCCGCTCTTACCTACGCGCCGCTGCCGGAAAACGTCGCGGCCAAAGTGAAGGATGCGATCAAGCAAGTCAAATAGCCAAACCCCAGAGCCCCGGGGATTCGTTGTGTGACGGGACAAAAAGGAGAAGACGAATGAAGTCCGCATGGACATTCTGTGCAATCGTATTGCTGGCGACAGGACTGGTTGCCCAAACCAGCACTGCGCCGAAGACAGCGAGGAAGAAGGCGGCAGCGCCCAGCATTACGGCGGCCGACGTCCAGGCGCTCAAAGATGCCATCGCATCGCAGCAAGCCGCACTGGCACAGCAACAACAACAGCTTCAGGAACTGCGCGATGAACTGCGTCGCAAGGACCAAGTTGTGCAGCAGGCACAAACCGCAGCTACGGATGCTGCGGGGAAAGCGGACGCAGCGCAGAGTGCCGCTACCCAGCAACAGGCCGCTGTGACAGAGTTGAAGAGCGACATTGCGGATGTAAAGAGCTCGGTTCAGAGCACCGTCGTCAATCTGCAGGAAACTCAGAAGAACCTGTCTGAGTCTCCGATGACGATCCGCTATAAGGGAGTTAGCCTCACGCCAGGCGGATTCATTGCGGCAGAAACGGTGACACGTCAAAGGGCAAACGAGGCCAGCATTAACACACCGTTCAATAGCATTCCATATCCCGGGAATGCACTGGCGCATATTAACGAAAGCGACTTCACCGGCCGTCAGAGCCGCCTTTCCCTGTTGGCAGAAAGCAAGGTTGGCCCTGCCAAATTGACCGGATACTGGGAAGCGGATTTTCTGGGAACGGGCGTGACTTCCAACAATCGGCAGAGCAACAGCTACGTGCTGCGCTCGCGGGTTCTGTTTGCGCAGGCCGCACTGGACAGCGGCTGGATATTCACGGGCGGTCAGCAGTGGTCGCTAGTGACGGAAACCAGAAAAGGAATCACGAATCGCACGGAAGTTCTGCCCATGACCATCGACCCGCAATACCAGGTGGGATTCGCTTGGGCGCGGCAGTATGGCTTCCGAGTGGTGAAGGACTTCAACGGCAAGTTTGCGCTGGGTGTGTCGGTGGAAGCGCCGCAGGCAACGATTGGCGGACGGGGCTTTTCGAGCGTTTCCACCACGAACCTGGGCACCGCTACGGTTACCACCGTGGGCAACGCCTTCGTAGATGGTCCGGGTTCCGGCGGAGGCTTGCTTAACTTCGCCGACACGACGGGATATTCGTTCAGCAAGTCGCCGGACATCATCGTGAAGGCGGTGGCGGATCCCAAGTGGGCCCATCTCGAGTTTTATGGGATCTACAGCATGTTCCGCAATCGAGTGTATCCATGCGCGGTGGTGGGCACGAACTCAACCGATACAAATCCTCCGGCAACGCCGACAACGGTTCCTTGCCCCATCGACGGCTCTCTTACGTCCAGCGCCGTCGGAGCCTATAACGATACGCGGTCAGGCGGCGGGTTCGGCGGCAATTTACGCTTTCCCATCGCTGGCAAGAAGGCTGAATTCGGTGTTCAAGGAGGGTATGGAGAGGGGATCGGACGCTACGCGAGCGCGCAGATTGCAGACTTGACGCTGCGTCCCAATGGAACGCAAGCTGAGATCCGTAGTGCGCATGCGCTGGGCGAGGTTGTGTTGCACCCCAATTCAAAATGGGACATTTACGCTGACTTCGGCGGCGAATACGGCTGGCGTACAGCGTTTACCAATTACACCAGCATCGCGATCGTGAAGACGCCCGCGATCCCGGCAAACCCGACGGCGGGCATTCCCGCAATTCCGGGGACCACAACCACTACGATCAGAACAAACGGGATCGGTGGTTACGGTTCGCCGTTCGCCAACAATTCGGGTTGCAGCACTCAGTCTCCGCCGTCGAATCAGCTGACTCCTTCCGGAGGCGGTACCTGTGCGGGAGATACTCGGATCGTACTGGAGGGAACGATTGGGTTCTGGAACAAGTTGACCCAGGGACCCAAAGGCGGCCTCCGCTGGGGGATTCAGTACTCGTACTTCACTAGAAGCGGGTGGTCAGGGAACGGCATCTCGCCGAAGGCCGTGGATAATATGATCTGGACATCTTTCCGCTATTACCTGCCGTAAGGCGGAATAAAATGGCCTACGTTTAAACTCGGCACCCGGGTCATCCCGGGTGCCGATTTTAGTTCCATAAAGGGATTGAGGTCTTAGAGTCCGACTGGTCAGCGAGTTCTCCCGTAATCCTTTATACTGATGGTCCCGCGGGGACTAAACGGGAAGCTGGCGACCGCGGTTCGGACTCTCGCAGTATTCCCTAAAGCATCCATGGTTCGCATTTCGCTAGACAATCCACAGTATTTCCTCAACCGGGATACGTCATGGCTCGCGTTCAATCGGCGTGTGCTGGAAGAGGCTGAGGACGAAGGGAATCCGCTACTAGAGCGTATAAAGTTTCTCTCCATCACGGCGAGCAACCTGGATGAGTTCTTTGAGGTGCGGGTTGCGGCCATGATGCAGCAGATCGAAGACGGCTACAACGAGTCGGGCCCGGACGGCCTGACGTTGACCGCGAAACGGGACGTGCTTGCAAAGCTGGCGCACGAGTTTGTAGATGATCAGTACGACTGTTGGGCTCGGCTTCGTCCGGCGCTGGCGGAAAACGGAATCCGAGTGCTGGGCTTGAGTGATCTGGATTCCGAAGCGATGCGATTTGTGGACGAGTATTGCGAAAGGGAATTGGATCCGCTTCTCACGCCAGTAACAGTCGATCCCGCACATCCGTTTCCCAGGGTGATCAACAAGGCGTTGTGCGTGGCTTTTCTGCTAAGACGCCGCCGGCGCTCGGCCCTGACCTACACCGGAGTGGTATCGGTGCCGCGGGTTCTGCCGAGATTAATCCGACTACCTTCGACGGAGACAGCGGATTTTATCTTCCTGGCTGATCTCGTCGCCCATCATGCCAAGCGCATGTACCACGGATACGACATCGTTTCATCGGCACCTTTCCGGGTGACACGTAACAGTAATTTGTACCTGGCGGAAGAAGAGGCACGGAGCCTGCTGGAGTCGGTGCGCATGGAACTCCACAACCGCCGCAAGGGGGACGCCGTTCGCATGGAGGTTGAAGCGGACGCGGATCCCGAGATCATTGAGCGGCTGCGCACAGTATTCGAGTTGGATCCCTGGCAGGTTTTTCCGGTGAACGGTCCTGTCAATCTGGTGCGCCTGTTCAACGTCTACGAGCAGGTCAATCGCGCGGACCTGAAATATCGGAGTTTTTCGCCCCGGGAGCTCCGCTTGACTTCCAAGTCGAAGGATTTATTTGAGGAACTCCGCTCGCACGATGTCCTATTGCACCACCCGTTTGATTCCTACGACGCTGTGGTGCGGTTTATCGAGTCGGCCGCCGAAGACGAACACGTTCTTTCCATTAAGCAAACCCTCTACCGTACCAGCGAGCACTCGCTGATTGTTCCCGCATTGATTGAGGCTGCCTCTCATAAAGAAGTGACGGCCGTCGTGGAGCTGAAGGCCCGCTTCGATGAAGCCTCCAACATCCGTTGGGCGCGCGACCTGGAAGACGCTGGCGTGCAGGTATTTCATGGCCTTGTCGGACTGAAGACCCACTGCAAGCTGTCGTTGCTGGTCCGGCGTGATCCCGACGGAGTCACACGGAGCTATTGCCATATCGGCACGGGCAACTACAACGCAACCACGGCACGAATTTATACGGACTTGAGTCTGTTTACGGCGAATCCGGAGATAACCCGCGCGGTGCACGACGTATTCAGTTTTTTGACGGCCTACGCAGAAAATCCCAGCTACGAACCACTGCTCGTTGCGCCACTCGACTTAGCGGAGAACAGCATCGCATTGATCGACCGCGAAGCCGAGCACGCCAGGCAGGGAAATCCGGCCCGAATAATAGCGAAGATGAACGCGCTGCTCGACAAGAATGTTGTTCAGGCGCTCTACCGCGCTTCACAAGCGGGAGTGGAGATTGACTTGATCGTGCGCGGAATTTGCGCCCTGCGACCGGGTGTGAGGGGGGTCAGCGAGAACATCCGCGTGCGCAGCGTTGTTGGACGTTATCTCGAGCACAGCCGGATCTATTACTTTGCGAATGGCGGGGAGGAAGAGATTTACATTGGCAGCGCCGACTGGATGCCGCGCAATCTTTACGAGCGAGTCGAAGTTCTGGTTCCCCTCCGCGATGAGATGCTCCGCAACCGTGTGCGCCACGAAATTCTGGACGCCTACTTGTCCGACAACCGGAAAGCTCGAATTCTGCTCAAAGATGCGACTTACATTCGGGCTTGGCAGCCGGTCACCGGGAATCGAAGAAACCGGCGCCCACCCGTAGGCGCGGCAGCGTTTAGCGCGCAGGACTTTTTGATGAGCGTCGCGGAGGGAAAAGCTCCGCTGGTATTCCCCTCGCCGGAAGCTCCCAAGAAACGCAGGGTTGCATCAGGGAGAGTACGATAGAAACATATGATTCTCTACTTCTTGCGCCACGCGAGCGCTGGCGAGCACATGGTAAATCCCAAAAAGGATGAAAAGCGCGCCCTCGACAAAGAGGGAATTGACCAGTGCGGATACATTGGCCGCGCGCTGGTGGCGCTCGATGTTCAGGTTGACGTCATAATCTCCAGCCCGCTGAAACGCTGCACACAAACTGCGTCGCTAGTTGGCAACGAATTGAGTTACGAAGGCAAGCTGCAACTCGAGACCGGGCTCAGGCCTGAAGCTGGACTGCCTGATTTCCGCAAGATCCTGGAAAAGTATGCACGTCAGGACGCGGTGATGGTGGTAGGACATAACCCAAATCTGAGCCAGTTCCTGGGTTCGGTGATCAGCGATTCAGGCTGCGAGGCGTCGCTTGAACTTAAGAAGGGCGCGGTCGCGAAAGTGGAAATGCGTCGAAGTTCTGGCACATTACAGTGGTGTCTGACACCGAAAGTGTTGCGAGCGCTTTACGACGCGGCCGTAGAGAGTTCCCGCCCGAAAACTTCCCGGAAGTAATCCCGTTCTTTTTCGATCGCCCACAGTTCCAAGTCCATCCCGGTACGACGGCGCGGAACAAGGGTGAGCGTGACCTCGGCAGCGTGTACTCGAATGCGGACCTTTTCGACGGCACGGCTACGCCCGAGATTGAGTGCCCTCGCCATACGTAACAGGACAATTGCTTTTTGCACATCAGGGCGGTCGGCGCTTTCGATCGCTTTCATGGGGCCATCTTCGATCGTGGGTCGCGATTTGCCGAGATAACGAGCGATGGCGGCAATGATGCGGCGCTGCTGCGGCGTATATCCCAAGATTTCAGAATTGCTGATGATGTAATGCGTATGGCGATGGTGGCCATTCCGGTTCACGTAATCGCCGACTTCGTAAAGCATGGCGGCGGCAGAGAGCCATTCCCCATACTCGGGCGGCAGTCGATGAACTGAGCGCAGCGCTGAAAACAACGAGGTCGCTGCATTGCGAACGTCCAGCGCGTGTTTCCGGTCGATATGATAGTGATCGACGGCATTGAGGATCGATTCCCACCGCTCGGATTCGATCTGCTGGCCCGAGCGTGTACTGCGATCGTAGTCCGCCGCCATCTGGGCGAGGATTCCGTCCCTCAAGCCGAGCGGTGAGTATCGGAAACCCTTAAGTCGCAGGCGATCGAGCAGTTCGGTATACACAATTGCTCCGGCGACGATAATCTCGGCGCGACGGGGCCCGATGCCCTCGATTTTCCTGCGTTCAACAACCGGAAGCCTGGAGAGCCGCTTGGATATCCGCGTCATTTCCGCACGGGAAACGATCATGCGTTGACCGCTTCTGCTGCGGCGCAGGTGAGTGGCGACCGAGGCCAGTGCCGCCGCCGTTCCGGACGTGGCGATTACGTTTCTTACCCGGGCCGAGCCGATTCGACTGACGATTCGATTTACTTCACGGGTTACGAAACCTCGGAGGCGTTTGAGTTCTCCTTTGCGGACTGGATCATGCCTCAGGAATTCATTCGTCAGACGGACCGCGCCCAAAGGTAGGCTGACCGCGTCTCGGATGTGTCCGCGATGCGAGATAGTCAGCTCACAACTCCCTCCGCCGAGGTCCATCATCAAGGTCGGAACGCGATCCACTCGCGATCCTGAGACCAGTCCCAGGTGAATCAGCCGCGCCTCTTCAACACCGGAAACGATCTCCACCCGCCAGCCGGTTGCGGAACGGACCCACTCCAGAAATGCCTGGGAGTTGCGAGCATCCCGCAGCGCGCTCGTGGCAACGACCCGGACACTGTCGGTGACGATTTGTTGCGTGGTGCGATGAAAGCGGCGGAGGACTTTTACCGTCTCGGCCATTGAATCGGGGGTGAGAAACCCAGAGCTGAAGACGCCTTCGCCAAGGCGCGTTACCTCGCGGTCTTCGTGCAAGGCGCGCAACCGACCTGCCTGGAGCCGTGCGATTTTCAGCCGCACGGAGTTCGAACCGATATCGACTGCGGCGAGGGTGGGCATGGGAAGCTCCACAGTTTACATGGAGATGGGAACGATAGTCAGTGGAGTTTGGGGCCTAACAGTGATCGCCGCAACTGTGCCTTGCTGAAATCACTATGAAAAAGACGCCCCAACTTTTAACACCTTTGTAACAACCCTCTGCTAGGGTAAGGTCGATGGCCAATCCTGCATTCCCACGGCCTGATATGCCTGGTCCGCAACCCGTTGCAGCCGCGAAAGTTGGTGGTGAGGCAGCTGAACGGATGCCGCTGCTGCAAACTTCTGGCGGAGAGGCTGGCGATCGTGTCTTCCAGTCGGCTATTACTGCCTGTGGCTTGGCAGTGCTCGGTGTTCTTGTTCTGATTGTCTACGAACTAGTTACCCGTTCTAGCTTGTCCTGGCATGCCTTCGGCTTCAAGTTTTTCGCGGCCAGCGATTGGGATCCGGTTAGCGAGCAGTTTGGTGCCCTGCCATTCATTTACGGCACTCTGGTTTCCTCGCTGGTGGCCCTGGTGATTGCGGTTCCGCTCTCGGTAGGGGTCGCCGTGTTTACCACGGAAATGTGCCCGAAGATGTTGCGCAATCCGCTGTCGTTCTTTGTGGAGCTCCTGGCAGCCATCCCCAGCGTGATTTACGGGTTGTGGGCAATTTTCGTGCTCGTGCCGTTGCTTAGTGGTTATGTACAGCCGTTCTTGGCCAAGACGATGGGATGGACTGGACTGTTTTCTGGTCCGCCATACGGGATCGGCATGCTAGCCGCTGGAATCATCCTGGCGATCATGATCATCCCGATCATTTCTTCAATTACCCGCGAAGTGCTGATGGTGGTGCCGCAGCACCAGCGGGAAGCCGTGCTTGCTCTCGGTGCGACCCGCTGGGAAATGATCCGGGTTGGAGTTCTGCGCAACGCCCGTGCTGGAATCGTTGGAGGGATCATCCTGGGGCTGGGCCGGGCACTCGGCGAGACGATGGCTGTAACGATGGTGATTGGCAACCGGCCGGAGATTGCGAAGTCCCTTTTCGCCCCTGGTTACACGATGGCCAGCGTGCTCGCCAACGAATTCAGTGAAGCGACCGGTGACACGTATCTCTCTGCCCTGGTGGAAATTGGACTGGCTTTGTTCCTGGTCACGATTGTTGTCAATGCGCTTGCCCGAGTGCTGGTGTGGACAGTAACCCGCGGCCAGCCCGCGAGGGGCCATGCCTGAGACAACTGCCGCGAAAACCACCGCGAAAACCACCGTTCCTCCGATTAGTCTGCGACGTCGAATTACAGACCGAGTGATGACTGGATTGGCCGTGCTGACGGTCCTCCTTGTGTTGGCACCGCTAGTGGCCATCTTCGGGTATCTGGTTTATCGCGGACTCGGCTCCCTCAGTTGGTCGTTCCTGACACAGACGCCGAAACCTGTCGGGGAGGCTGGGGGCGGTATGGCGAACGCCATCGTGGGATCGCTCATGATTCTCGCGATTGCCAGCATCATCGGTGTGCCATTCGGGATTGGGGCAGGTATTTATCTCGCGGAGTTTGGCCGCAACCGACTAGGAAGCACGATCCGCTTTACCGCCGATGTATTGAACGGTGTCCCATCCATCGTAATTGGAATTGTTGGCTACGCCATCGTTGTGCTCTATCAGCACCATTTCTCCGCATTAGCCGGAGGTGCTGCCCTCGCCATAATGATGGTGCCCACGATTTGCCGCACCACAGAAGAGATGTTGTTGCTGGTGCCGCAAGCGTTGCGGGAAGCGGCCTACGGTTTGGGGGTGCCGCGCTGGCGGACGACGCTGTCGATTGTGCTTCGCACGGCGACATCCGGGGTGATCACCGGAATCATGCTCGCTTTTGCGCGCATCGCGGGAGAAACAGCGCCGTTGCTGTTTACGACACTCGGAAACCAGTTCTGGAATCTGCGCTACGATCAGCCCACGGCTGCGCTTCCTCTGCAGATATTCGTTTACGCGAATTCCCCATACGAAGATTGGCATCGCCAGGCTTGGGCTGGCTCGTTCGTATTGATCGTTCTTATCGTGACATCCGTTGCGGCGGTTCGTTATGTCGTACGCCGCGGCTCATTCGGGGCGGCTTAATCATGGGTGTTGGAATTCAGGTCGAAAAACTCAATGCCTGGTACGGCAAAGGCCAGGCGCTTTACGACATCAATCTGAATGTCGCGGCCAACCACGCCACGGCGCTGATTGGGCCCTCCGGTTGCGGCAAGTCTACGTTCATTCGCTGCCTCAATCGCATGCATGAAACCATTCCGGAAGCACGTGTTGACGGGAAAGTTCGCATTGGAGAAATCGATGCTTACAACGGAACGTCGCCCACGCAACTCCGGCGGCGAGTGGGCATGGTGTTCCAGAAGCCGAATCCATTTCCGACGATGTCGATTTACGACAACGTAGCATCGGGGCTGAAACTCAACGGGTTCCGCGATCGTCGGAAGCTGGACGATGTTGTCGAGCGCTCACTCGCAGTATCTGCGCTGTGGGAAGAGGTGAAGGATCACCTGCACAAAAAATCTGGAGCGAGCCTCTCCGGTGGCCAGCAGCAGCGGTTGTGCATCGCCCGCGCTCTCGCGGTTGAACCTGAAGTTCTGTTGATGGATGAACCATGCTCGGCTCTCGATCCGATCTCGACCGGCAAAATCGAGGAGTTGATCTTTCAGCTGAAAGAGCGGTATACCATCGTGATCGTGACTCACAACATGCAGCAGGCGGCCCGGGTTGCGGAGTTTACTGGATTTTTCCTGCTCGGCAAGCTGATCGAGTTCGACAAGACGGAAAAGATCTTTACCAAGCCGTCGGACAAGAAGACGGAAGACTACATCACTGGCAGGTTCGGATGAAACGTCCGAACCAGGAAGGTTCGTAAATGCGCACGCGTTTCCAGCAGGGCCTCGACGATCTTCGGACACGGTTGCTTCGCATGGGAGGACTGGCGGAGCAGGCCGTCGACCGTGCTCGCCAGGCCTATGTGGAACGCGACCTGACACGCTGCCAGATGGTGCTCGAAGGCGAGAGCCTGATCAATACCGCCGAGCGCGAAATTGACGAGGCCGCCTTTGACCTTCTCGCCATGCAAGCGCCCATGGCGACGGATCTTCGGTTCATCCTCGCTGTGACGAAAATCAATGCCGATCTGGAACGAGTCGGCGATCAGGCGGTCAATATCGCCGAGCGAGTGATGGACATGGTGGACTTGCCGGCAGCCGACTTGCCAGTGGATATCGCCCGCATGGGCGCCGCAGTCAGCGCTATGGTTCGTCGAGCGTTAGAGTCATTTATTGAAGGAAAGGTTGAACTCGCACAGGCCGTGCTGGAGATGGACAACGTGATCGATCGCATGCGCGATGACGCGTTCATCCAACTTGTGAAAGCAATGAATGAGCGTCCGGACATCGTGCGCCAGGCGCTCGATGCGTTGCTGGTGGCCCGGAACCTTGAGCGCGTCGCCGATCACGCCACGAACATCGCCGAAGACGTCATCTTCTGGGTGCAAGGGTCCGATGTTCGACACAATGTGCATCCGGAAGAGCAGGATTCTTCTCACCCCACCTCGCGGGCGTCTGGCTTGTAGACGTTTGTTACTCAGAGAAAAGCAGACGAGGCAGTGCTAGAATTTCGCTGCCTGGGAGGTAGTATGCGCCCGCTCTGTTTTTTCATTGTTGTTGCCGCGTTGCCCGTGGCCGCCCAGACCGCACAGACCTCGCCTGCGATGGGCCATCTCTCCGGAACAGTCGTGAACCAAAGCGGTGATCCGATATCTCACGCTCGATTGTGTTTCGGTCACTTTGACGAACAAGCAGGTCATTCGAGTTGCGGACCCGAGGCGGACGATGCGGGGAAGTTTGATTTACAGGTTCCGATCGACACCAATCGGGCAAGCGCGGAGAAGCCTTCTGACGGCTACTGGGGCGACACCGACTTGGCTAAGAATGGGCAAGTTGTGAGTCTTACAGCGCAAAAGCCTTCGGCACATTTAACGATAAAGGTCGGCGCAACACCGGCACGCATTAACTTCTCCGTCGTCGACAAAAATACTGGGGCTCCAGTCAAGAACGCCAACATCCAAATAGCACAAGTAGAGAAAGGGATCGGGACGAGATTCACTGCCTTTAATCAGGATTCCGTTGCTATTCCGCCCGATCAAGACGTTCTGATTGTGATTGAGGCATCCGGTTACAGGCGATGGTTCTATCTGGATGGCGCTGCAAACCAGCCGACAGTGCGCCTGCAGTCCGGGGAAGAACGGAACGTCGAAGCTGATCTCGAACCGGCAGCCAAACACAATTAGAATTGATCGGCATTCATCGAAATGCTGGCCCGCACCGGCAAGAGGAGGAATTCGTGTCTCACGCGTATTGGCGGTCGCTATCACGGATCGTGTTTTTTCTGCTTACTGCAACTCTTCTTACTGCAACTCTTCTAGGTGCGCAAGAGACGAAGCCCTCTGGAACGGTCATCAATCTTCCGACCAGTAAGCAACTCACTATTACGAGTCCGGGCAAGATCGGCAGCACGAATAGTTTTCCGGGGACTATGGTTCTCAGTCCGGATGGGCACTACGCCGCGCTGCTGAACTATGGCTACGGCACGCAGGAAACGATGGCACGCCAGTCAATCTCGGTGCTCAATCTAGACACGAATAAGATCGCCGACTTTCCCGATTCGCGCTTCAGCGATACGTCGCACCAGAGTTATTTCATCGGGCTGGCGTTCAGTTCGGATGGGAAGCATTTGTACGCGTCAGTAGGATCGCTAACGGATCCAACGGGAGAGAAGAAAGGCGACTTGGGGAATGGCATCGCGGTCTACAGTTTTTCGGCGGGGAAAGTTGCGCCGGAGCGATTCATTCCGATTCCGTTGCAGTCGCTGCCGGCGGGGAAGACGCTGGCCGTGGGATTGATGGCGCCGCCGCACAAGGCGATTCCGTATCCGGCGGGGATTGCGGCCATCTCGGATGGCGGGCACGACAAGCTGCTGATCGCAAACAATCTGTCGGACAACGCGATATTGCTGGATCCGGCGAACGGGAGGATTCTGCGGACATTCGATTTAAGCAAGACAGACCTGGTGGGAACGACGCCCCAGACGATTCATCTGCCCACCACCGATCTGGTACCCGCCTCGTATCCTTACACGTGTGTAGCTACGAAAGACGGGCGCCGGGCATGGTGCACTCTATGGAATTCATCGGAGGTCGCGGAAATGGATCTGGCGAGCGGAACAGTTTCCCAGCGCATCAAACTTCGTCGTTTCGCGGATCCGCAGGCGCCTGGAACGCACCCGAGCGCTATCTTGTTAAGCCCGGACGAGAAAGTTCTATACGTGGCGCAATCAAATACGGACACGGTGGAGGTGCTACCGACGAGGGTGCTAGCGGCCGATAGTGGGGAAAAAGAATTCGCTCCGACAGCCAGACTCTCCACTACCGTGCAAAATCAGCGATTCGCGGGTTCGTCGCCAATAGCTTTGGCCCTATCCGTTGACGGGCGGCTGCTCTTTGTAGCGGATGGGTCAACCGATGCAGTTTGCGTCTTTGATGTGTCAGACGTGGGCGCACAAATCGGAAGCGGCCATAGCCCTGAGACATTCCTTCAAGCGCCTCTTGGACTTATCCCCACCGATTGGTATCCCACCGCGCTCGCCGTCCACGGCGACGATCTCCTCATCGCTACCGGCAAAGGCGAAGGCGCGCGCGCCAACAAAGAAATGGGAAAGACCGTCTATGAGACCAAGCACAAAGAGCATCCGTACATACCTACCCTGATCAGGGGGTCGGTCGCACGTCTGAATATCCCTGCCACGATCGAGAAACTCCCGCAATACACGCAGATGGTCGAGCGTGACAATCTCTTCCGCAGCGATCCCGGGACAATCAATTTCACCGGCGGTCAGAATCCGATGAGGCACGTGATCTACGTGCTGAAAGAGAATCGCACCTACGATCAGATTCTCGGGGATCTGAAGGTTGGGGACGGCGATCCATCGCTCACCATGTACGGCGAGGACATCACACCCAACGAGCACAAACTCGCGTTGCAGTTTGGCGTGCTCGACAATTTTTACGATAGCGGAGAAGTCTCCGGCGATGGACACGTCTGGTCCACGGCAGCGATCACTAGTGACTACAACGAGAAAACCTGGCAGATTGCCTACCGCGGAAAAGAGAGAACGTACGATTTCCAAGGCCAGAATGCTGAGGAGTATCCGCTGGAGCGCAACCTGCCCGACATCGACGACCCGATGACCGGGTTCATCTGGGACAACCTCACGAAAAACAACAAGACCTTCCGTATTTATGGCGAGTTCGTGTATGCGGTGTGGTGCACCGGATACCGTGCCGATGCCTCATCGACCACTCCGCCGACATCGGAGGCACCTTGTCCGCGGAACGAGGTCACGCAAGGGGGGACTCTGCCCCCAAACGTTGGCAATCCTCACGGCGGCGCGAGTCCATGGCCTTGGCCTGTGCCTCTGGTGAGCAGCGTGAAGCCTACAAAAGCCGCAATCCGAGGTCACTTCGACCCTCTCTTTCCGGACTTCAACACCGACTATCCCGATCAACTTCGCGCCGATGAATTCCTGAATGAATTCGGCGCCTTTGTGCGAGCACGCGAGTCGCATGAGGGACCCGAGTTTGAACTGCCATCGTTCATTTTGCTCTATCTACCAGACGATCACACTGGAGGTACTCGTCCCAAGTATGCTCGTCCGGCCGCTAACGTTGCAGATAACGATCTGGCCCTCGGCCGCGTGGTCGACGCCGTATCGCACAGTCCGTACTGGGACGACACGGCTATCTTCGTTCTTGAAGACGACGCACAGGATGGCGCGGACCACGTCGATGCTCATCGTTCCACCGCGTTCGTGATCAGTAAGTATTCGCCGGGATCGGCGGCGAAGCCCAACGTGGAGCATCGCTTCTACACGACAGTAAACATGATGCACACGATGGAGATGCTGCTGGGACTTCCCCCGATGAACCAGAATGACGCATATGCGCCAGTGATGAGCGGACTCTTCTCAGGCGCGGGAGATCAGCAGCCCTACAGCGCGGATTATCGCAACCAGAAGAATGGGCTCATCTACGAGACCAACAAGAGCAATGCGCCGGGCGCGAAAGTTTCGTCGTCGATGAATTTCTCGCGGCCTGATGCTGCCGGAGCGGCTCGCCTGAATCGAGTATTGTGGAAGGACAGCAAAGGCTCGGTGCCTGTCCCTAAGCCTAAACACACCGTCATTCCGGCTGGCGGCGAGTGATGGGGATGAATCCACTGGAAATTTCAGCGAGCCAGTTCCGCCACCTCGCGGATCGGGTCGCGCAGGTTACAGCGGAGTATCTGGACGGTGTCGATTCACGGCCGATAGCTCCAGTGACAAGCGGCGAGGAATCGCAGCGCGCGTTCGATTCTGCATTGCCGGAGCGAGGAATCGGAGAGGCGGCATTCGACGACTTACCGCAAGTGCTCCGCTCATCACGTGCGCCCAACGGCCGCTTTTTCGGCTACGTGCTGGGATCGGGAGATCCCGTGGCTGCGACGGGAGATCTTCTCGCCAGCATTCTGAATCAGAACGTCACTGCCTGGCGTTCCGGCCCCGCAGCGGTGATGATCGAGAAAACCGTCATCAAGTGGCTGGCCGAGGCGATTGCGTGTCCGGGGTTTCGGGGCTATCTGACGGGAGGTGGCTCCTCGGCAAATCTGATGGGGCTCGCGATGGCCCGCGAGGCGAAGGCGCCAGCCAATGAGCGAGGCGTTAACCCGGGGGCAGTCGTCTATGCATCGTCGGAAGTCCACATGTCCATCCCAAAGAGCGTGGCACTACTTGGAATAGGGCGTCAAAATCTGCGTCTCGTCGCAGTCGATTCTTCGCTGCGAATGGATATTGGAGAACTTGAGCGTCAAATCGCAAAAGACACTTCCGCTGGAAGAGTTGTGCTTGCAGTTGTGGCGTCGGCAGGAACTGTTAACACCGGAGCGATCGACCCTCTTGCAAAGATTGCCGAGATTGCCCGTGAGCATGATGCATGGTTCCATATTGACGGTGCCTATGGGGCGCTGGCCGCCATCGCGGAGCGGAACAAATTCGATGGCCTGGAACTCGCCGATTCGATTTCGCTGGATCCACATAAATGGCTCTATCAGCCACTGGATTGTGGCTGTCTACTATACCGGTCCTCCGAGGCCGCACAAAAAGCGTTCTCACACAGCGGAGACTACACACGCGCACTGAGCACCGATCCGATCGAGAAATTTGCCTTCTTCGAAGAATCTCTGGAATTGTCGCGCCGATTCCGCGCACTCAAGATCTGGCTCTCGCTCCGCTATCACGGTCTAACCGCTTTCCGGGAATCCATCCGCAAGGATCTCAGCCACGCTCGACGACTCGCAGAAGCAATCGAGCGCCAACCCGAGCTGGAGTTGATGAGTCGCGGAGAACTCAGTGCGGTCTGCTTTCTCCACCGCGGCGCAACTGGAATGTCCGATGGATTAAATCAATTCAACGCGGCAGTTCTGCAACGCACACAAAGACGAGGTCGCGTCTATATTTCAAATGCCACACTGGCCGGGAAGTTCTGCCTGAGGGCATGCATCGTGAATCACCGCACCAAGGAAGCCGATATCGACGCTGTCATCCCCGAAGTGCTGGCCGCGGCAAAAGAAGTGGCCGCTGACGGGAATGTCCGCTAGCGGCCTTTTCCTGACTGGCGGTCCTTCAGTCTCAGTTCAACGTCACCGACTGCTTCAGCGGCAGACTTTGCGACGATCCACCGACCATGAAGCTGTACTCTCCGGGAAGCAACTGCCATCCATTTTTCTCGACGTTGAAGATCGAAATGAACTTCGGATCGACGTCAATCGTGACTTCTTTGCTCTCGCCTGGCTTAAGCCAGAATTTGCTAAAGCCAACTAACCGCTTTGGAGGCTCGGCCGCAGCGGCGGGCAACGAAGCGTAGACTTGGGCGACCTCGGCTCCATCGCGGCTGCCCGTGTTCTTTACGGTGAAAGATACTTTCGGGTTCTGACCCGGCGTAACCTTCAGTCCGGAGTACGAGTAGGTCGTGTAGGAGAGTCCGAAACCGAAGGGGAAGAGAACCGGCTTCTTCTCGGCGTCATACCACTTGTAGCCGACCTTCACGCCCTCATCGTAGGTGACCTGAAAGGGCGCCAATCCGGCGGCAATCTGTTTCCAAGGCTCAGGCTTGCTGAAGTCCGCTTGCGACTCCTTCGGAGGTTTCACGACAGTTGGATGAGGCAGGTCAGCGTCGGTACGTGGGAAGGTTAATGGCAGCTTCCCGCTGGGATTCACGTCCCCGAACAGCACGTTAGATACGGCCTCCGACCCACCGCTGCCGGCGTACCACACTTCCAGAATTGCGCTAACTCTGTCGGCCCAGGGCATAGTGACCGGGCCACCGCTTTCCACCACAACGACCGTATGCGGATTCGCTGCCGCGACTGCCGCAATCAAGTCATCCTGATGCTCGGGGAGCGCCAGACTGGGCAAATCCATATCTTCGCTTTCCCACTGGTATACGAAAACAATCGCGACATCGGACTTCTTTGCCAGAGCCGCTGCAGACGCGGGATCGGCGCCTGAATCGAACTGCACATTGGCCTTCGCGGCTTTGGCACGGATGGATTTTAGCGGGGATGTCGGGAACCATACCGGTTCCAGCCATCGCGTTTGTCCTTTGCCCGGCGGCAGGATGGCATTTCCAATCGGGGGATCGACCTGTGCGGAGCCACCGCCGGAAATCATTCCCACATCGGAGTGGGGACCAATCACGGCGATGCTGCGAATTTTCGCCGCATCGAGTGGAAGTTGTCCCTTTTCATTTTTCAACAGAACGATGCTCTGTTCTTCGAGCTTTCGGGCTACTTCCAAGCCACCGAGAACATCCGGAACACTTCTTTCCGGAGGATTGTCAATCAACCCCACGGCAAACATTGCACGCAGAATGCGTTGAACGTGATCATCCAGTTCCGCCTGTGGGACCCGTCCAGACTCCACCGCTTTCTTCATATCATCGCCGTAGAAGATCCATCCGGGTTGCTCATGATCCATGCCTGCGGCCGACGCTTTCTCGATGCTGTGAGCACCACCCCAGTCACTGAGGACAAATCCTTTAAAATTCCAATCCTTCTTTAAAACGTCATTGAGCAGGTACTTGTTCTCGCAGGCGTAATCGCCATCAACCCGGTTATAGGAACACATCACGCCTGCCACATCAGATTCTTTGATGCCAATTTCAAAAGCGAGCAGGTCGCTCTCTCGCGCAGCACGTTTATCGATGGTGATGTTCACCGCGTTGCGGCCGCTCTCCTGATCGTTGAAGGCGTAGTGCTTGATATCGCCCAGAACGTGTTGCGCCTGGATGCCCTTGATCACCGAGGCAACCATTTTGCCGGCCAGCACGGGATCTTCTCCCATGTACTCGAACGTACGGCCGTTGCGCGGCTCTCGGGTCAGGTTCACTCCACCGCCTAAGCCCATGTTGTAGCCCTGTGCCCGGAGTTCGCGTCCTATAAGTCCGCCATACTCGAATCCGCCTTGCGGATCCCAACTGGCAGCGCCGGCAACGCAGGAGGGCAATGCGGTGGAATAACGTCCGTTCTCGCCACTCATACGCACGCCGTACGCAGCATCGGACATTTGAATGGCTGGAATGCTGAGCCGAGGGATCTCGACTACATACCCGGCACCGCCGTTCGAGTGAACTGCCAGGGGGCTCATCGGGCTGAGCCCGACCATGCCAGTGCCGTGGAGCAATTGGATCTTTTCGTCCAGTGTCATGGCCTTGACGACCATCGACGCGCGTTCATCGGGCGACAGATTGGTGTTCATCCAGGCATGAGTCTTGCCGCCGCTTTGAGCGGCCGAGGAGGAAATAAGTAGAAGAATGAAGCCGAAAAGCAGAGAAAGCGAACAGCAGTACTTCACGGATAGTCTACGCTGGGACATCGTACCCTCCATCCCTACAAAATCGATATTGTAGCAGGTCTGGCAAGTTTTTCCGCTGAAAAGCGGAAGCTTGTTCCAAAATCGGAATTCGCCCCTCCCCGGCGGCAAGCTTTACACTAAATGCGTGAAGATCGCGCTTGGACAGATCAATCCCACGGTCGGAGATTTCTCCGGTAACGCTGCCAAGATTATCGATTACGCGCAGCGAGCCAAGGCGACTGGAGCAGGCCTGATCCTCTTTCCGGAGCTTTCGGTCTCCGGGTATCCGCCCCGTGATCTGGTAGAGCGCCCCACGTTCGTTGCCCGCAACCAGCAGTCGGCTGAGCAAATCGCCGCCGCTACCAATGGAATCGCGGTGATCTGCGGCATGGTCACGCCCGCGGATTCTGATACCGGAAAGAGTGTGATGAATTCGGCCGCCTTGCTCATGGACGGCAAGATCGCCTTTATTCAGTCGAAAATGCTGTTGCCCACATACGACGTTTTCGACGAGATGCGCAATTTCGCACCGGCAAAAAGTCAGGAACTCTTTCCGTTTTGCGGAAACCGCATGGCCTTGACGATCTGTGAGGATGCGTGGAACGACAAGCAGTTCTGGAAGAAACGTCTTTACACCGTGGATCCGGTGGAATCGCTTATTCACTCGGGTGGAAATTTCGTTCTCAACATTTCTGCCTCCCCGTTCTGGATTGGCAAACGCGAGTTCCGAAGCGAGATGCTAGCCAGTATTGCCCGCCAACATAAGGTTCCAGTTGCTCTTGTGAATCAAGTCGGAGGCAACGACAGCCTGGTATTCGACGGCTCGAGCCTGGTGCTCAATCGCGAAGGGAAGGTCATTGCGCAAGGAAAGTCGTTCGAAGAAGACCTGATCTACTTCGACTCCCAGAGCCTCACTGGCGAAATGCACGAGCAGATTCCCGGTGATGTAGCCAGCGCATACGCAGCCTTGGTGCTGGGAACGCGCGACTACATCAGCAAATGTGGATTTGGAAAGGCGATCGTCGGACTGAGCGGTGGCATCGACTCCGCGCTCACGGCCGCGATCGCAGCAGATGCCGTGGGCGCAGAGAATGTAATCGGTGTGGGCATGCCGGGCCCATATTCCTCACCGGGCTCTATTGAAGATGCACGCAGTCTCGCCGCCAATATGGGCATTCGCTTCGAACTTATCTCAATCAATCCGGCTTACGACGCATATCGTCAGATGCTGAAGCAGGTATTCGCCGGATTGAAGGAAGATGTCACCGAAGAGAACCTGCAATCCCGCGCGCGCGGAATGCTGCTGATGGCGCTTTCGAACAAGTTCGGGGCGATCGTGCTTTCGACCGGCAACAAAAGCGAACTCGGTGTCGGCTACTGCACGCTGTACGGCGACATGGTAGGTGGGCTGGCAGTTATTTCCGACGTTCCGAAAACGCTGGTTTACCGCCTCAGCGAATACGTCAACTCCCTGCGTCCTTTGATCCCCCGAGCGTCCATCGAGAAGCCCCCTTCTGCGGAGTTGCGGCCTGGCCAGAAAGACACCGACTCGCTGCCGCCGTACGACATTCTTGATGCGATCCTAGAAGACTATGTGGAAGACTCGCATCCTGCGGAACAAATCGCATCCGACCGCAAGATCAACATTGCGACCGTACAGCGGGTCGTCCGGATGGTGGACCGGGCGGAATACAAGCGCCAGCAGGCTGCTCCGGGACTGAAGATTTCACCGAAGGCATTTGGCTACGGACGCCGCTTCCCCATTGCTGCAAAGTCGGAGCTATGACCTGCGAATCTGACGTATTCTAGTGATGCCGAACTAGAATCATCGACAAAACTGTGCCCATGCGAAAGGAATCCATGCTCTCTCTTGTCCGCTCGATTGTGACAGTCGCGTTGTTAGCCGGCGCCGTAGCGGCCCAGGCGACGAAACCAGCCAAGCCCGCCGAGAAACTCGGAACTCATGCCACGCCGGACTTGCCCTCAGAAGCGACGGTCGATGCTTTTCTGCATGAACAGTTCGGCTACCAGAGCGACATGACCTGGAAGATTGCGAGTATCAAGCCATCGGCGATCGCAGGACTAGCCGAGGTCACGGTGATCCTGGCGAACGGGCAGGGACAGCAATCGACAAAGTTCTATGTGGGGTCCGACGGAGAACATGCGCTGGTTGGCGACATTATTCCGTTCGGTGCGAAGCCGTTTGACCCAGCTAAGAAAGCATTGGAAGCGGGTGTTACAGGCCCTTCCCGAGGACCGAAGGATGCGGCGGTGACGATCGTGGAATTCGGCGATCTGCAGTGTCCTGCCTGCAAGGCCGCTCAGCCCACTATCGAAGGCTTAGTCGCGGCTAAACCGCAGGCTCGTTTTGTGTTTCAGAATTTTCCGCTCGAGATGCACAACTGGGCTGCCAAGGGAGCGTATTACGCTGACTGCGTCGGACGCACCTCCAACGATGCCTTTTGGAAATTTGTCTCGAAAACCTATGAAACTCAGTCGGATATCACCGCCGAAAACGCCGACGAGAAACTGACCGCTCTTGCAGATGGTGCTGGCGTGAAGGGCTCCGAAATTGCCGCCTGCGCTGCCAAGCCGGAGACAAAGGCGCATGTCGATGCTTCCATAGCTCTGGGAAAGAAAGTCGACGTCAGCGGCACCCCCACGCTCTACATCAACGGGCGCAAGATAGGCAGTTTCGATGCTCGCCTGACGGATGTCTACAAGAGCCTGGTGGATTTTGCGGCAAAAGAGGCGAAATAGTCTCGGCTGTCAGCGAAACGCCCGGACCGCCGAAAGCCGGTCTTCCTACTTTTCGCTGAGCCAGATCTCGTTGGTGGTCCGGTCGAAGTTCGAGACTACGTGAGGTGTGATGGCGATCATAAGCTCGTCATAATCTACTTGCTTGGTGTTGCTCACCATCACCATATTGAGGCCCGGAATGAGCCCGAAGCCGGGCAGGCCACTCATCGATTTGAGGTCATTGTCAGAAACCATGCCAGCCAGGAAGGTCGGTTCTCCATCCTTAACCCGGATACTGCCTTTGTATTCGCGGTTGGAAATGACGGGTACGCCGTTCTCAGATTGACCTGTCAAAGATCGTACTTGTAACTCCAGTTGCATACTGACTGTACCGTCACCGTGGACCGTCGGTTTCGTCTTCAGATTCACGCCCAGATCTTCATAGCTGACGGACGGAATCGGGGGAATGTAGCTTTGATTGCCGAGGACCTGCGAAATCTGCGGCGAGTTGTAGATCGGAGCATAACTGGCATTCAGAATCGGATAGCGCTGGCCGAGATGGAATGTTGAATCAGTTCCTTGCCCAGCGCGCAACGAGACATCGTCAAGGGTGCGCACCCAAGATTCATTCAAGGAAAGCTGCGCAGTAAAATGATCCAGGCTGAGCCCCATCAACGTGAGACCGCCACCAAAGGTAGCAAGCGGTTGACTGAAGATGGAGTTTTGCTGCCCTGTCAGCTGCGATAACAATCCCGCCAGGGAAGTGCTTCCGGCCTGATTGATCCCGCCGGACGCGATGAGTTGGTTAATCAGATCCTGGATGTTCTGCCCTCCGAGGGCAGCAAGGGCGCCTGCTGGAATGTTGTATAGGTTGAAGGTATTCGGGATGTGCACGCCGATGTTGCGGGTCAACATCTGACTGATCTGGTATATGCGCACATCCAGGATGATCTGTGGCTTAGGGTTGTTAAACTGAGCCAGAAGCAGCGCACAGCCCTCAACGGCGCGCTGCGGTCCGCGGACTTCGAGCATATCGGCGGTTTGACCGGCGCTGATAGTCTTCAGATCAAAAATCTGACGGAGCGTATTGAGATAGTCGGTAACTTCCTGGGGAGACGTGTGCGGCGGAATTCTGAACCGCTGCAGCGACATGCGGTCGTATTGCTTGTGATTCTCGTTGCTGTCGGCGGCGATCAGCATCTGGTGTGCATCGAGTGCCGCCCACATGGTCTTGCTCACCCTGCACGCCAACCTTAGCGCCGTGAAGAAGTCAACATTGTCGACCTGGAATCGAACCTGCCGCGACGGAGCCGAGTCATCGAACTGTACGTTGATCTTGTAAGCGGCACCCAGTTGTGCAAACAACGACCTCACGTCACCACTGAAATGAAAGGTAGCGGTGTCGTCCGTGGGGGACAAATGAATCTCTTCTGAGTTCGCCCATGCAGGCTCGACAGGGTGAAGCGATGGTGCGACAACCAATGGCTGCGCGGATTCCTGCAGGCGCGACAAGGCGAATCCATTTTCTGGATCAAGATCGAGCGCGGCACGGAATTCAAGAGCCGCCCGTGTATTCGCATTTTGCAGGAGCAACGCATTTCCCCGTTGAATGTGACCGAAGACCATCCGCGATTTGAGCATTTCGCGGGCGGTCAGATACTCGGGGTTCTGCGGGGCCAAGCGGACAGCTTCATCGAATCGCGCCAGAGCGTCTTCGAATCGCTGATGATCGTGAAGCTTTACGCCGCGCTTGAACGCTTCCTGTGCGTCTTTGAGATCTTTCTTGGTAGTGATGCAACTGACGCCGCCCGGAACACCATTCCTGCAGGTCGCCGGAGGTGCGGACGAGATCTCGCCGGCGAACGCCGACGATACTCCCATCGCCACCGCCAAAGCAGCGGTAGCCCAATTGGACCGCTTGGAATGCATTTTCCTGATTTTACCGTGACTCTGTCCTGCACGATCAGTGACGGTAGTACCTTCCATCCTTAGTTGAGAACGTATAGGAAAGCAACCTTGCACAAAACCGAGAACAGGGCTCGACGAGGACGCTAGGAAATCATCAACCGCTCGATACTGCGGGCCCGACCGGTCTCTTCATCGCAATCAATTACAACCGCGCACAGGCGGACATCCCCGGTTGCAGGTTCAAACCTCACCGGCATTCCGTTCAGGAACTTGCCCACGACCAGCTCCTTCTTCACGCCAATCACTCCGTCGTACGGCCCACTCATTCCCACGTCAGTGATATAGGCCGTGCCATTCGGGAGCACCCGCTCGTCTGCGGTAGGCACGTGCGTATGTGTACCAACGACGGCCGTGACCCGTCCGTCGAGATACCATCCCAGAGATATCTTCTCGGAGGTGGCCTCCGCGTGCATATCAACGAAAATCACCTTCGCCTTGATGTTTTGCAGGAGTTGGTCGGTTACACGGAAAGGATCGTCGTTTGATGCCATAAACACCCGCCCCTGCAGATTGATGACGGCGTAAGGCACTTTGCCTTTCATTCCCTCGTAAACGCCAGAGCCTGGCATATCCGCCGGATAGTTGGCTGGCCGCAGTACACGCCGCGCGGGTCCGTGACCATTGCCTTCCACCATCTGGAAGTAATCCACGATCTCCCGCTTGTCCCAGACGTGATTTCCCGTGGTGATGACATCGATATTCAGTTCAAACAGTTCTTCGGCGAGAGACGGAGTGATTCCAAACCCGGCCGCGGAATTCTCACCGTTGGCGATAATCAGATCGATGCCGCGCTCCCGCACAATTTGCGGAAGCCGGTCTTTCACAATTGTCCGGCCCGGCCGCCCGAAGATGTCGCCGATAAAAAGAATGCGCATAAATACCTGAAATTCGATGGTATCACGCGTAGAGAATGACTCAGCGAAGGCTTTCCCTCTAAGGTTTGCTAGTGAGTGCGGTTATAAGCGAGCTAATTTGAGGAATCGAGTTCTGCGGTGCGCAGAAAATCGTAGTTGCCGGCAGGATTCAGACGCAGGTTGCGGACCCGGTTGGTATGAACTAGGACGTTATCGAGGTACCACAGATTGATGTAAGGCAGCTCCTGCGCCAGGATGCTCTGAACTTCGTCATAGAGCGGCTTGCGCGCCTTCGGATCGATTTCACGCCGGGCTTTGTCAATCAGTGAGTCGACCTTCGGGTTGGAGTAGTAATCGCGGTTCGCGCCATTCGGCGGGAACTTGGACGAGTGAAAAGCATATTCAAAAATATCGGGATCCTCGTTACCGCCAATCCATCGCAGGCCGTACATCTGAAACGCGCCGTGCTGGACGTCAGAAAAGAACGTAGCAAACTCGAAGCTGCGGATGTCGAGCGCGATCCCCACCTCCCGAAGCTGCTGTTGCATTACTGCGACCATCAACCGCGTGTTAGCGTCGGTCGACGTTTTCATCGTGATGTGAAAACGGATGCCGTTGATTTCTGGATAACCGGCTGCGTCGAGAATCCGGTTGGCTTTTTCCGGATCGTGATCGTAGGGGGCGACATCTCCGTTGTAGGCCCAACTCTGAGCAGGTAGCACGCTGCGGGCGGGCTGTGCGAGTCCCCGCCATAAATACTCGATCATGGGCTGACGATCGAGCGCGTAGGCGATTGCCTGCCTAACGCGAACATCCCTCAAAACTGGGTCGCGAAGGTTGAAGCCTAGATAGGCGAGGCGCGTTCCACCGCCGTGTTCGACTCTGAGGTTCGCGTCTTTTTCGAGGGTGACCACCGTATCAGGTGTTAGGGAATTAATTGCGATGTCGCCGCTGCCTTTGCGCAACTCGAGAGCCTCTGTAGTTTCGTCGGGCACAACCGCGAATCGTACACGAGCTAACCTGGGCGGGCCGGCCCAATAACCGTCGTTGCGTTCCAGGACGACCTCACGATCCGTCTCAGCACTGACGAATTTGAAGGGCCCGGAACCGATCGGATGCAAGGTGATCTCATCTCCGCTGCCATAAGGCACAACTCCCATCGCTCCGTCCGATAGATTCCAGAGCAGGGTCGCATCCGGTTCTTTCATGTGGAACGTGACTGTCTGTTCGTCCGGTGCGCAGATACGGTCGACGTACTTGTACACGGCGGCCTTGGTGCTACGAATCTTGCCTTGCAGGAGGGAGTCGAAGGTCCACTTCACATCCCGCGATGTAAGGGGACGGCCATCGTGAAACTTCGCACCTGAGTGCAGGTGAAACACATAGGTGAGCGGGTCGGGAACGTCCCATTTCTCCGCCAGACCCGGAGCGACGTTCAGATCGTCGCCGCGCGATAGCAGATCATCAAAGATGAGATTGTCGATACGCTCCGATTGGGCATCAATTCCCACCCGGGGATCAAGATTCGTTGGACTCGACTCGATGATCATGACGAGCGTGTTTGAGTCGGGTGTGCTGGAACAGGAAAGGAGAGGGAAGAGGAACGCAAGCAACAGGGGCAGGGACACTGCTGCGCTGACGCCTGACGCCCGACGCCTGACGCCTGCATTACGCATAGGAGATCTTCCCCAACACAGCAGCGCGCGCCGCTCCAGTAGCAGAAGGAATATTCGAGGGCCGCCGATTCCATGTCTCGTAGGCCATCACGGCAAAAGCAACGGCTTCTTTGGCCTCGGAGGGCAATCCAAACTCGTCTGAAAACCGCACGACGATTCCGATCGGCGCCATCAACTCTGCGAGCATCGCCATCAGAGTGGCATTCCGTGCCCCACCACCGGAGACAATGATTTCGGCGAAACGACTGCGGGTGTCCCGGTTCTGGCCGACTTTGCCAGAAGCCTGCCCTGAGCGAAGTCGAAGGGTGGGGATTTCGGAATGCAGAAATCGGTTCACGGCGTCGGCAATCGATCTCGCAGTCAACGCAGTAGCCGTGGCGACAATATCTTGCTTGCGAGCCTTTCTGCATCTCAGCAGGAAATCGGCGACAAATTCCCGTCCAAATTCCTCGCGCCCAGCTGTCTTCGGAGGCTTGGCACGGAAGAAGGATTCTTTCAGAAGTTGTGCAATAACTGGCTCGACAACCTCTCCTGAGGATGCGATCTTCCCATCGCGATCGAAGGGCTTGCCGAACAACTTCTGCGTGAGCGCATCGATCACCATATTTCCCGGCCCAGTGTCGAAGGCGACCACGTGTTCAGAGCCAGCTCCGGCGGGAATCGCGGTCAGGTTCGCGATCCCACCAATGTTTTGCACGATGCGTCCAACGCGTGCATCGCGAAACCACATGTAGTCGAGATAGGGAACCAGTGGGGCTCCCTTACCTCCGGCAGCCATGTCGGCCGGACGAAAGTCTGAAACCACTGGAACTCCAACTCGCGCTGAAATGATCGAACCTTCACCTGTCTGCCATGTCGCCGAGATTTTGTGTCCGAGAAAATTCCGTTCGTCCCCTTGGTGATAAAGGGTCTGTCCATGGCAGGCGACGAGATCGGCCTTAACTCGAAATCGTTGCTGAGTCGCCAACACCGCATCTGCGTACAGTTCGCCCAACAGAAAATTGAGCCGCGAGAGATTCGCCACGCTGATGGCGCTCGCATTCATAGCCGAGAGCACAGCGGCCCGAACTTTGGACGAATAGGGATAGGCGGAATGCCCCAGGAGTTGAACATCTTTGTGCCCGATCCGCACCAGTGCGACATCGATGCCGTCGGCCGAGGTCCCGCTCATTACTCCGGCGACGATCATCCCGTTCTTGCTCATCCGCGCCGCCGCCGATCTTCCCGCCGGCTCAAAGGGCCAAGACGCACTTGTTCGCCAAATTCCCACAGGCGCCTGGTAAGTTTCTCGATGACGGCCACTGTTGGAACCTTGCCAATCTTCATCCTCGGTCCGCACTTCTTCTTGAACGCCAGCACTCGCCGCGAGGCTTCGGTCACTCGTTTTTTGAAATTTCGATCGGATTCGGCGCCTTTGACCAAAGCCTCATGTGCTTCAAGAATGCGATCTTCACGGTGGCACACCAGACAGAGATCTCCTCCTGCGCGCACAAACTCCACGGACGCTCTCCCGATCGGTGCGGCCGACAGCACCCCCCCCATCTCGAGGTCATCGGAAACAACTAGCCCGCGGTATCCGATTTTCTTCTTCAGAATTTCTGTGATCCAGATTTTCGAGAGGGATGCGGGGGTCTTCGTCCTCGTCACCTGCGGATAGGCCGCATGCGAGACCATCACAAAGGGAAGCTGCCGCGTCAGCATCCGGTAAGGAACCAGGTCTTCTGTCCAAAGCTGTTTCAAAGATTTCTCGATCACCGGCAACTCGTTATGACTGTCGAGATTCCCCTCGCCGAGCCCCGGGAAGTGCTTCCCGCATCCGAGCACCTTGGCCGCTCTTAGTCCTGCCAGGAACTCACTTGCATAAGCAGCTGTCTGCTCGGGATCGACAGACACTACGCGAGTTCCCATTACCGGTCGCGAAATCTCAAACGCAAGGTCCAGAACGGGAGCAAAGTCGACATTGAATCCGACCGCGCGGCAATTATCACCGATGACCTGCCCGTGTCGCCGAAATAGACGTAGATCATCGACGGCGAAGACTTCTCCGGCAGCCGGAGCCACCCCGAGCGCGTCCCGGAGGCGATCAACCGTTCCGCCCTCCAGATCGACGCAGGTGAAGAGTGGAGTTCGAACGCATTTCTGGCATTCCTTAAGCAGCCGCCACGTCTGTTCCGGCGTGTGTATGTTGCGTGCAAACAAGATGACGCCGGCCGGCTGAAGGCGCTTCAGCAGGGAAGCGAGGCGCGGGGACATCTCTACGCCGTCAAATCCAACGATTAAGATTTGGCCAAGCTCGTAAGCCAAGAATTCCCCTGTGCTCCTCTGTGATCCCTGTGGTTAGATTTCTTTTTTAAGCTCTGCCAGCAAGTTCAATGCTTCAAGCGGCGTCAGACGGTTCAAATCCACTTCTCGCAGCTTTTCCAAGACGGGCTGAGAGAGCGGAGTGAAGATCGTTAGCTGCGCAGCCGCTGGAGTTGCCCCGGGCGACAAATGTGACGACACCTGCTGTTCGGCGAACTCATGTTGCACCAGCACTTCGCGTGCCCGATTAACAACCTCATTTGGCAATCCGGCAAGCTTCGCGACCTCAATTCCGTAACTGCGGTCGGCTGCTCCAGGTTCCACTTGTCGAAGAAACACAATCCCGCCGCCCGTCTCTTTGACCGACACGTGATAATTTTTCACGCCCTCGAGTTGCTCGGCTAACTCTGTCAATTCGAAGTAGTGCGTGGCAAACAGGGTCTTCGCCCGAACTCGCGCATGCAGATACTCCACCGCGGCCCACGCGATTGCAAGTCCATCGTATGTGGCGGTGCCGCGGCCGACCTCATCCAGCAAGATCAATGACCGGGCGGTCGCGGTGTGCAGAATCGCCGCGGTCTCAGTCATTTCAACCATGAATGTCGATCGCCCGCGCGCCAGATTGTCGCTGGCACCAATACGCGTGAATACACGATCGACCACCGTCAGTTTTGCCGACCGCGCCGGCACAAACGAGCCCATCTGCGCCAGGATCACAATCAGCGCAGTCTGCCTCAAATAGGTCGACTTTCCACCCATGTTAGGCCCGGTCAGCAAAAGAATGTTGTGCGACGTATCGTTCAAATAGAGATCATTCGGAACGAAGCGCTCACTGCCACCGGCTAGTTCTTGTTGCTCGATGACGGCATGTCGTCCCTCGATGATTTCAATCTGTCCAGCGTTCCCAGCGAACTGCGGCCTGCAGTAGTTTCGCAGTGCGGCAATGTGCGCCATTGAACCGAGTACATCCACTTCAGCGAGGGCAAGGGCGGTCTGCCGGATTCGCTTTGCCTCAGCGGCAATTGCGGTTCGTAGCTCAGTGAAGAGCCGCCGCTCGATCTCGACGATCTTCTCCTGTGCGTCGAGAATCTTCGCCTCGTACTCTTTCAACTCCGGCGTCGTGAAGCGCTCTGCCCCGACCAGCGTCTGCTTTCGGTCGTAGTCCTGGGGCACCAGGTGCAAATTCGATTTCGAGATCTCAATGTAGTAGCCGAAGACAGAATTAAACTTCACCTTCAGCGACGTAATGCCTGTACGAGTCCGTTCACGCTGCTCGATCTGCGCCAGCACGGCCTTGCTGTTGCGCGAGAGTTCCCGGAGTTCGTCGAGATCGCGGTCCATGCCGGCCGCAATCACGCCTCCATCGGAAAAGCTCAATGGAGGCTCGGGTACGACAGTGTTTTCGATTCGCTCCCGCAAATCACTCAGTTCGTCCAGCGCCGTATGCAGAACCTGTAATCGCTCTGCTCCGAGTCGTGAAACAGCCGCTTTAATGGAGGGGATCTTTCTGAGTGACCCGGCCAGAGCCAGCACGTCGCGCGGGTTGGCCGTCTCCAGAGTGACCCTGCTCAGCAGTCGCTCCAGATCTAGGACACCGTCGAGCGCATGCCGTAACTCGTCACGCGCGACAATATCCTTTACGCCAGCTTCAACCGCATCGAGTCGCGCATTGATCTCACCCAAGTCAAGCGACGGCCGCAGCAGCCACGCCCGCAGCAACCGCTTTCCCATCGGAGTCACCGCCGCGTCAACCGAGCGGAACAATGTCACCCCAGCGTCAGTTCCTGCAAACAGAGGTTCAATCAGCTCCAGATTTCGGACCGTCACGGCATCGAGCACCAGGCAGTTCTGCCGCTCGTACCATCCGATGCGATCCACATGATCGAGCGAGCCGCGCTGCGTCGATCGCACGTAGTAGAGGATGGCCCCCGCTGCTGAGGCCGCGGCAGCCCGTCCGGCGAGACCGAAGCCCTCAAGCGACAAAACACCGAAGTGGTTCTCGAGCAACGGAAGCGCGTGGTCTGGCGAAAAGATCCAATCCTCGAGAGGCGTTTCAGTAAAACAGGAACCTTGTAGGGATAGCCGCTTCGGTTGTCGTGCCAGAACCTGCCCTGAGCCTGCCGAAGAGGCGAAGCCCGGCTGCTTTGCGCCAACACCCTCGAACAAAGGTGCCGTCGACCCGAACAACAGTTCCTTGGGCCGCAACTGCTCCAACTCTTCTTGCACGCGCCGCAGCGCACCCTCACCCGAAAACTCGGTTGCGCGGAACTCTCCAGTTGACAAATCCAGCGCCGCAAATCCGACTGCGTCCCCGACCTGACTCAGAGCTGCGAGGAAATTGTTTTCCTCTGATCCCAGAGACGAGTCCGCCGCCGTCCCCGGAGTCACGACTCGTGTCACCTCGCGCCGCACGAGTTTCTTGGCCAGCTTGGGATCTTCCACCTGCTCGCAGATCGCCACTTTGAATCCTCGCCGGATCAGCTTTCCGATGTACCCTTCCGCAGCGTGATAAGGCACGCCGCACATCGGGATTGCTACCCCTTTTTCCTTGTTCCGGGAAGTCAGCGTGATCTGCAATTCCTTCGAAGCGACAACGGCATCGTCAAAGAACAGTTCGTAGAAGTCGCCCAGGCGGAAAAACAAGAGCGCGGTAGGATGTTCTCTCTTGACGGCGGCATACTGCCGCATCAGCGGGGTGGACGGCTCGTTCATCAATGCGGGCTTCGGCGGATTATAACAAAGCATCGCCTCACCACCCTTGTGATTTCCGCATCGGTAGCGCTCAAATTTCCGCACGCGTTACAGTTGACGGCTCTTCAGTAGTGGTGTTCTCCTTCCTGTGTACGTATGGAACTTCGCAAGGATCCGATCACGCGTTCGTGGGTGATGACTGGCGATGAGCCGGCCGATGGAATCTCGCGGGCGGATGCTCCCTGCCTCTTCTGCTCTGATTCGAATCTGCACGTTGTCGCAAAGACTCCGACCACTCCGGGCCCGTCTTGGTCAGCGCGCTCTGTCGTACACCCCAGGCCTCTGTATCGGATCGAGGGTGAACCTGGCCGCCGCGGAGATGGCATTTACGATCGCATGCACTCGGTAGGCGCGCACGAGGTTCTTGTAGAGAATCCAAACCATGATCGCCACCTTTGGACCGCCAGCGATGAAGAGATCGCCCATTTTCTTCGCCTTGCCGCAGAGCGCATTCTTGATCTCAAGCGCGACCCGCGCATCAAGTACGTCAGCCTCTTCAAGGACTATGGCAAGGCGGCCGGACAGGAATTCACACATCCGACTTCGCAGTTAACCGCAACCATGTTTGTTCCCCGACGTGTCCTCTACGAACTGCGCGCCGGACGCGAGTACTTCGTCAGCAAGGAGCGCTGCGTTTTCTGCGACATCATTCAACAGGAAGAGCGTCAAGCTCTGCGTGTGATCGAAGCTCGTGGGGATTACCTTGCGATGGGCCCCTTTGCACCGCGTGTGCCCTACGAAACCTGGATTCTCCCCCGGAATCACGACTCATCATTCGAGCGCACCGGATTGAATAAGCCCGGCTTGCGTACAAATCTGGCAGCCCTGTTGCGCCGAACGCTCCAGAGAGTCCGCACCATCACGGAGGACTTCCATCTAGTGCTGCACACCTCTCCCAGTAGCCTGCATCCTTCCAAGAATCTCGGCTATTGGAAGACAATCGACGACGACTACCACTGGCACATCGAAATTATGCCCGTCGTACCTTCGAAGGCAAAGTCCTATAACTTCAAAGAGGTGTACTATTCTCCAGTTAGTTCCGAGACCGCAGTTAAACAATTACGTGAAGCCAAAATCGACGGCTAAAGATCGGAAATCGAGCCAGCAACACAATTCTTCCCTCCAGAAATTCCGGCTGATCATATGGCAGCGAGTGGCAGACTGGCGCTAAGTTCAAGATTCGTGCCTGGAGACTATTCGTTGCAGGTCGTCGCACTGACAACTGGCCAAAAAGAAAAACTCGATCGCATTTCAGTCGATCGATTTTTCCCTAGCCTCGCCCTAATGTTGGACAGCCGCATCCACCGCCCCTGAGCGAGAATCGTTATGCCTGGTGAGCAGTTGGCTCACTTTTGCGGAGGAACCGTCGAAGTCATCTGGTGAGCCCATGTCACTGCCTCGTTGTACGCGCGGTTTACAAACGCGAGCGAGAGTTTGAGGATTTTCGTTTGTCTAGCGACGATGTCCCATTCGCCCGCTTCACGTGCCAGCATCAGTTCATAGATTGGCGTTAGGGTCGTCGGCTGGCCCATTCTCTTCATCCCCAACAGTTCCTCTTTCGTGGCTGCATCGAACGCGAGACCTTCAACCACGACACCCATTGGAACTTCCAGAATTGCGTCCATCAGCGAGAACATCCCGATTAGGAATAGATCGCACGACACGTTCAGTTTGGGAGCAATCAGTTCGCAGAAGCGGGCTCGAACGAGCGACGAGAGGACCAGGTCTGAACACCTCTCCTCTCCCATGATCAACGTTGTTGCCATCCGGATCCACCGGACTAGCTCTCTCTCCCAGCAGATTCATCGCATGCCGTACGGACTGTACGGTGCTCTGGAAACCCAGCAGTGGCGAATTCAGGTAGCGCAACAACCGGTAGCAGAGGGATGCATCCTGCTTGATCAGGTTTTCGATCGCTGTAAAGTCAACCTCCGCGGCTGAAATTTCCTTCAACAGTCTCAATTGGCTGGCCTGGTTCGCGGGAATGTGGCGGGCTCGCATCCGTCCGGGATGGCGGAAAAAGTATCCCTGGAACATCGAGAAGCCGTCCTTTACCGCCGTAATAAACTGCAGCCGAGTCTCCACTTTCATCGCCAGCAGGCAGCATCGTGGCGCGTAGGTACTCATGGCCGCACTCTGCTGCGCGTTCACCCTTCGAATGTCCACCTTGAGATAGTCGACGTAGGGAAGCAGGGTGTCGCGCGGATCGCCTATCGCGAAGTTGTCTAGAGCAATCCGGTATCCCTCCAGCTTCAGCCGGTCACACGCTGCGATCACTTTTTCGTCCGGCCGCACGCCCTCCTGAATCTCAACGACGATCTTCTCCGGAGGTAGCAGAAGGAAAAATTCTTTCAACAGCATCTCTTGCGTGCAGTTGATAAAGGCGAGGCGTCCATCACAAACGACGTCCAGTCCCATGATGTTCAGGGTGTCGATGATGCTGCGAGTTCCGACTTCATAGTCGGAGTTGAACCGATTGTCCTCGGGGTTCTCACGAAACAGGAGTTCGTATCCCAGTACCTTCTCGTCTTTGTCGAGAATCGGCTGCCGCGCCAGGCAGGGAGTTGGTTTTTCGGCGGGAGCGGCTTTGACTGAAGAGTTCATGGTCTCCTGGTGCTAATCGGCAACAAAAGCGAAAAGTGTTAGCCGCTTTGGCGTAAGTTCAGGACACTTTTGGTGCCTGCTACAATCGTGAGCTTTCGGAGCCCAACGCCATGAAGCTTTTCCTTTGCTGTCTCTTATTACTCTCGACATGCGTCGCACAGAATTCGATTTCCACAGGGAAGCAGAAAGTTCTTTGGCACAAGTTGGAGCAGAAGATTGAACAGGTTGACCAGCAGCTCGATGGCGTGATGGGTGTGGCGATCGAAGCTCTTTCGAATGGGGACCATTACTTCTTGCACGAGGATGAGGTATTCGCCCAGGCCAGTTCGATCAAGATCACGGTTCTGGCTAACCTCTATCTGCAGGCGCAGCAGGGCAAACTCAAGCTCACGGATCTCTACACTGTCCAATCGTCGGATCTGGTCCCCGATAGCGACATTATGAACGGACTCACGCCGGGAACCACGCGTATTACCTTGCGGGATCTGGCCACCATGATGGTCGCAGTCAGCGACAATGCAGCGACGAACGTTCTTATCGACCGCATAGGCATGGCCAACGTGAATGACATGCTCGATTCCCTCGGCCTCACGCATACCCGTCTGCGCCGCAAGATGATGGATCTTGAGGCGGCCAAACAAGGCCGTGAGAATATCTCCACACCGCGCGAAATGATGAGCCTGCTAGGTGCCATCTACAACGGCAAACTACTGAATAAAGAAATGATGGCGGACTTTTTCAAAGTTCTCAGCACAAACAAAAGCTCGTTTATTCCACGCGATCTCCCGCCTGATCTGAAGGTGGCCAATAAACCCGGTGAGCTTGAGGCCGTTCGCAATGATTCGGGGATCGTATTCGTCGAAGGCCGCCCGTACGTGATCTGCGTGATGACTGCGTTTCTGCGCAATGAACGTGACGGGGAAAAAGCGATCAGTGAGGTTTCACTCGAGACCTGGCGGATGTTTGACCGCCTGAGCCGTGCAACGGAGTATGGACGTGTGGTTTCACCAGGCAATGGCACAAGGTAGTTCTTCATTGTCAGGCCCTGCGAGCGAAGCCGAGTACTGCAACGAACCGCGAATCTCGCCTCATTTGCTCGGAGTTCGGTCTCTCTGGACGGGGTTTTGAGCGTGATTAGGATGTATGCCAACTATGACGCGGCGGTTGGAACACCCTACTCGACTCCGGACTGAAAGCCTGAACCAACGTTGGAAAACAATCCCGTAGTTGTTCAATTCTTCCTGACTTGGCTTGCGGCCATTCTGCGCTTGTCAGGTAATTGTCACTAACTCGGCTTCTGAACGGCCAGATGGATGACCTCACACCACCGACCCATGAACACGTACGGACAGCACAATAACCGTCAGGCCAATGGCTGGGGTCCTCGCGGACGCGCAATCAACCACGAATACAACACCAGTAATTCATCGCGTGAATATCGCAAAAATTCGTGCGAGAGCTTCGTCTTGTTCAACTCACTTTCTGCAGCTTTGATGTCCTCACGGGAATTGATTTCGAAGCCAGCATTCCGGAAGACGCGTATATAGTCTGAAACGCGCAATCGATTCTGGGGAATGATAGGACTATCCAACCAGTGCCAAACTCGTTCAGAGTAGCGTAGGTTGTTGAACTGAGTAATTGAGTGGTCAAAGGAAGAGAACTGATCCCTCATTCCAATAAAATGTGTCATAACCGACGAATAAGTACATACCCTGTAGAACTCCGTTGTAGCTTGCGTTAAGAAATTGAGTGGCAAGTGCTCCAGAACGCCATGCGAAAACAGCAGGTCAACTGATCTGTTCTCAACGGGCAGATCTCTAACATCGCCAAGAACCGGATGAACACCTAGACGTTTGAGGAACTGAATCGGCGAAAGATTCTTAGATGAGTGCGCCAGTCGTACGAACTCCATAACAAGGTCGCCCCGAGCCTCAGGCAGCACCTGGTAGAGTTCACCCGATCTCGCAAACTGACAGAAATATTCAACAACCTTCGCGAACGTTTCGCGTTGGAGAAGCCGTGCGATGTCATACGTCAGCACTTCTTTGGCGCCGCAAAGATGCAAACCGATCGGAATGATGGGAAACCATCCAGTGCCGATCTCGATTGCCGAAAAACAGTCGGTAGGCTTCGTGGAATAGCTCAGGTAGTTACGCAAATGCCGCCGACAGGCAAGGAGCTTACCGAGAAACTCTCCATGCGGCTCCAACTGGAGCCCTCGCGTCACATGTCGTTGCATCAATCCGTTCCACCACTCGGGGTGAGGAAAGGCTTTCAGGACATGATGAATGGTGGTCTTCAACAACCATGAGGGCATCGGCTGACCTCTGCTGGATTGGTCCCCGCAGTTTGTAGGTCCCGTTACTGCAAGAGACGGTTCGTTCCGATGACGTTCTTGGACTGCTGTTCCAATCTCTCGGCAGACCACTGTCTGCAAGAGTGCGAGAGTGTACAGACCTTCTGGGCAAAACAAACGCCTCGGACTCATTCTGAGTCACGAGGCGAATGTTGATCAGCCCTCCCCCGAGTGCTGCTCAGTTGGAAGAATAGATCAGTTCGTAACCCCAGTGAATGGCCAATGCGAGTTAAGGTCCGACACTATCGGGCTAAGGTCAACTGTGAAAATTACTAGTGGGCAACGATGGGGCTCGTTGCGGGCCTAGGGTACGGGGTGGCTGCCTCGAGGTCCCCAGAGAGTGTGCAACCGGTTGCAACCGGTTGCAAAAACTCCCATCTTGACAACCGTTGGAAGACATCCTTTACTGAGCAATAATGCGGAATTGTTTGTAAAGCAGCGTGACACGATTTCGGCATACATTCCATTCCCCCAAATGTTGCCGATGTGAGTCGAAGAAGGAGTAGTTGTATGGCGAAGCTAATCGATTACAGGCGCTGGCTGGCGATTGGGGCTCTGGTTCTTTTGACATCGGTGGTCTCATTCGCAAAGCCAAACGACAAGGGTAAGAAGGGCTGCAGCCCGCATGACAACTGTTTGCAAGTGCCCGATGGAGGATCGGCAGCCGCTTACCTTCTCATCGCCGGATCTTCATGTCTAGGAGCCATGGCCATCCGGACTCGTCTTAAGAAACGTGTCTCATAAGCGGACACAGTCCAAAGACAAGATTTCGGCCCGCCCACTTCGATAGGGAGGCGGGCTTTTTTCTTTGCTGCTATTTCTTTTTACATCCCACATCTCACCAACTACGGTTTTCCAGACGGATTGATAGGAGCGATGCAGACGGCCACGAGAACTACTGCCCAACACAGCGCGACATTGCCGATAGTCAGACGAGGCAAGCGACGCTTGGTTGACAGCGCCACGTCGGCATCTTTGGGGATGTCTTCAGGACGGGAATGCGACCGTACTCAAAGCGATGCCCACGCTCACCGACGCACGCACCTCGCGTCCATCGATTAAGAACGGTGCAGCCACCGCGGACTAGACACGATCTTCCGCCTGATCTGAAAGTGGCCAAAAACCCGGTGAGCTTGAAGCCGTTCGCAATGATTCTGGGATCGTATTCGTCGAAGGCCGCGCGTTCGTGATCTGCGTGATGACTGCGTTTCTGCGTAATGAACGTGACGGGGAAAAAGCGATCCGCGAGGTTGCACTCGACACCTGGCGCATGTTTGACCGCCTGAGTCGAGCTACAGAGTACGGTCGCGTGGTTTCACCGGGCAATGGCACAAGGTAGCTCTTCGCTTGAGGCGTCCCTCAAGGAAGACCAATCTGCATGGGATATACCGTGAGCACCTCATCGAGCATGGAAATTCTGTCGCACCATGATTACAAGTAATTCAGAATCTCCCCATCAGCGCTGATATTTCTGCTAGTTCTTCGTTACGGAGTTTCGCTGTACGCTGCCGCTACAGGCTCGTCGCGACCTAACACGTCCACACTTAACGTAATGCTGAGTTGGACGAGACCGTCACATCCCCGTGGTGGAGTACCGATGAAACAGGTCATTACCAAGCTGAGTCAAGTCGTCATCGCAGGGTTCTTTCTTCTCTTCCCCATGTACGTTGTCTTCATCGTGCTCTCCAAGGCGTGGATGTCCTTGACCTCCATCGGCACAAGACTTGCGGCGTTGTTCGGGGTAAAGACTGTGCTCGGTGTCGGGGGCCATCAACTTCTGACTGGCCTGCTCATCATCTTCATCTGGCTGCTATGCGGACTACTGGTGCGCGTTTCATTCATCGGTGCCTTAAGCAGAGCCATGGAGCGGACGATTTCCAGCCTCATTCCAGGTTATGCCTCTTACCGTGCCATAGCTGAAGAGAAGATCGCACGCAAGACCAAAATTCTTCCCTTCGCCAGCGCGTGGTTGACGCTGGGAGACTGCGATCGGCCCGTGTTCATTGTCGACAAGGACAATGTCGGCAACTTCGTTCTCTTTCTGCCCGACGTTCCGGAAACCAGCCGCGGACACTTGCTCGTTGCCCGCGCAGACCGCGTGCGGTTGATGCAATCACTCACCGCCAACCAACTCGACGCTATCCTCAAGAAGATGGGCGAGGGTTTGTTGGTCGAATACCCCATCGACAGAAAAGTGGCGTAGTTGCAAGCTCTCAACAATTGGCTGCCAGGGGCGTGGGCAGAGACGTAAGCTATTGCGCCATGGGTGGGCCAGATGATTTCGCGAGACGCGAGAGAACTGACGGTCTTCACCTGAAATGAAGCCTTCACGATCAAGCAGATTTTCTCGTCTGCAGACGGAACTCGATGACCTTCCCACGGCCTTGCGGAGGGATCCATTTCTCGTTCCTCCTGAAGTTGCTCGGTATGTAAAACTCAATGATCTTGGCCACTGCTGCTCCTTTTGTCTCCTCGGTTGCTCACTTCGCGTGGCCCTGCCATTCCCAACCGCACTGACAACGGACAGAATCGCAAAGCCGCAGTTTTCGCAAGAGCGCTTTGCAGACTGCACATGAACGCATCCACATGTTTTTTCTCCCTAACCTATTGGACACGCCGAAGAAGGTGTGCGACCCAGACGCTTTGTCATTTGATTGTCAACATCGTGTCTGCAAGATTCCGCTTTTCCGCGCCGTGAACAAAAGCTGAAAAGCAAACTCTCCCAAGATCTCGTTAAGTCTGGTGAGGCTGATAAGCCCGCGGCGTTTCTTGCCAGACATTCTCAAGAACAGCAGGTGAATTTTCGTCATGCACGTTCAAAGGTTTCGTGTTTCTGCACTGATGTCCCTCGTCGCAGTCGTCGGGCTCTCGTTGCCGACCATTTCTGCGGCTCAACTCCAGGATCTGGCGGACGCGAACGCGCCGGCCGTAACACAAAGCAAGGCGCGGCAAGGTAGAGTGATGACGCCCTCTTCCAGCATTGCGCACGCGGGCGACAAAGGACGTCGCGGTCACACCCACTTACAGGTCTTCGTGCCTGACGAGGCCGTGCCGCTCGTTGGCCCTCCGTTCGCCGGTTTGGGCTTTGAAACTCCGGCGTCACTGGCATGCGTGTATTCTCTTGTGCCTAAGAAATCGTTTTGCAATCCGAACCTGGTTACCGCCAATCCCACTGGAGGATTCGGCGCGATCGCTGTGGTCGATGCTTTTCACTACCCGACTGCAGCGGCAGACCTGCAGGCCTTCTCCGCTCAATTCGGCTTGCTGTCTCCGAACCTGACTGTAGTCTTCGCGAGCGGCACCAAGCCGGCGCAAGATCCGAGTGGCGGTTGGGAGCTGGAAGCCGCACTCGATCTGGAGTGGGCCCATGCCATGGCGCCCGGTGCCAAGCTTTTCCTGGTAGAGGCCCGGTCGGACAGCTTGACTGACTTGTTTAACGCGGAGGTAGTAGCCGGCAACCTGGTGGCGAACGCGGGCGGGGGGGAAGTCTCCAATAGCTGGGGCAGTGCCGAATTCGCGGGGGAAACCGCGCTCGACGCTACATTTACAACGCCGGGAGTTGTTTATTTTGCTTCCTCCGGCGATCAACCCGGTGTCGAATATCCAGCCGCCTCGCCGAACGTCGTGGCCGCGGGCGGAACGACCACGTCCCGTGATCCTGCGACTGGCAATTTCTTAGCCGAGCATCCTTGGGATCTCGCAGGCAGTGGTCTCAGCGCTTTTGAACCTCGTCCCATCTATCAGGATGGGATTCAGTCGATCGTGGGAAGTTCGCGTGGAGTTCCTGACTTGTCTTTCGACTCAAATCCAGTGACTGGTGCCTGGGTCTTTGACACCACGCCGGTACAAGGAGCGGGAAGTGGATGGTTCATTGTAGGAGGAACCAGTTTGGCTTCCCCTGCACTGGCGGGAATCGTGAACGCGGCCGGAAGCAAGCTCGTATCCAGCCAAGCCGAGTTGAGCTTGATGTATAGCAACCTTGCAATCGCCACCGATTTCACCGACATCAAAAGCGGCTTTTGCGGTCCTACTGCAGGCATTTCGGCCAAGTTAGGCTGGGATCTATGCACAGGAATAGGAAGCGTTAAGAGCAAGATCGGGAAATAACGCTCGGCGCACTCCCCGTCAGTTCGACCCGGAGACCGTCGACTACACGCTCGACCTAGAAGCGCGCCCGGTCCGCAAGGAACCGGTCGCTTCCTGGCCAACGGATACTCTAGGACGCATCACGGGTCTCTCTGCGAAGCCAAGTGATGGCAATTTTGTAAGACCGCCCAATTGTTGCGGATAGGGGTTTTGCATCAAAACCCCATGACGACAAGCTAAACCCTATCCGGCCCCAGCCCCGCTCGTACGCGCTCCCCTCCCTGCTGCCGCATGAACAGGAGCGCGCTTCTCGCTTCCATCGGCTGCGAGAAATAATATCCCTGCCCAAACTCGCAACCCAATTCCACGAGTCGCTCCAGTTGCCGCGCCGTCTCGATTCCCTCAGCGATGACCTTTAGATTCATCTTGTGCGCCAGAGTGATGATCAACTCGACGACATCAGCGGTGGCCCGGTCGCTTTGCATTTCTCGCACCAGCGAGCGGTCGATCTTGAGTGCGTCCAGCGGAAACTGGGAGAGGCCAACGAGGGGCATCGAGCCTGTGCCAAAATCGTCGAGCACCACACCAATACCCATGTGCTTGAGATGCGCCAGCACGGTCACCGTGAGCTTGGGATCGGCGGCAGCAATGCTCTCTTTCATCTCCAACTGCAACCGCGACGGATCAATTCCCGTCTGCTGCAGCGCATCCTGAATATCATTTGCCAGGCGCGCGTCCGCGAACTGCCGCGCCGAGACGTTCACTGTCACACTCATCGGCTGGCCCGACCGATCATTGACCTGCCACTCGCGCAGTTGCCGGCAGGCCTGCATGATCAGCCAGTGTCCAATCGAGACCAGCACACCAGTATCTTCCGCCGCCTCAATGAACCGGTAGGGAGAGATCAATCCTTGAGTGGGATGCTCCCAGCGTAGCAGCGCTTCGAAGCTCTGGATGCGGCGCTCATTCAGCTGCATGACCGGCTGATAGTGAATGCGGAATTATCGCTCTGCCAGTGCTGTCCTCAGGTCCGATTCGAGCTTCAACCGCCCCACGGCCCGTGTATGCATCACCTCGTCGAATACTTCGCAACGCGAACCTCCCAGAGCTTGGCCCTTCGCATCGCCACATCGGCATCGTTGAGGACGTCTTCAGGGCGGGTATGCGCGGCCGTACTCAAAGCGATGCCTACGCTCACCGATGCGCGCACCTCACGTCCATCGATGGAAAAGGGAGCAGCGACAGCGGATTGAATCCTGCGCGCCACACGCATGGCATCGCTCGGGTCGACAACGGTCTCGATGAGCAGAGTGAACTCGTCTCCTCCCAGGCGAAACAGAACCACTTCCGGCGGTGCACCTCCAGGGTCCGGACGCGCCGTTGCATCGTCCCTTGCCTCTGCCGACAGCCGTCGCGCAATCTCGGTTAATACGTGATCGCCCGCGCGTGTCCCTATGGTTTCATTGAAGACCTTGAAGTGATCGACATTCGCAAGCAGAAGAGCGTAGTACCGGCCCGAATTCCCGCCGCACGCGGATGAATGCGCCTTGCAGGCGGTCGATGAAAAGACGCCGGTTGGGCAGTCCGGTCATCGGATCGTGGAAGAGGTTGTACTCCAGGCGTTCCTCGGCGCGCTTCCGCTCAGTAATGTCGCGGTTCACGATCACCAGCTTGGCCACTTCGCCTTTACCGTCTCGAATCGTGCTCGCAATCGACTCCAGCACCCGCCAGATCCCATCCTTGTGCTTGATCCGATATTCCAGGCGCTTGCCGATGCCGCTTTCCCGTGTTTCGCGTGCTGCCTCCAGAACCCGCATCCGGTCCTCAGGATGGATCTGCTCGAACGACGATGTCTCGCTCAACTCCGCCGGTGAATAGCCCAGAACCCGCTTGTAGGATGGGCTGTTGTAAAGACGCCGTCCCTTGACGTCCACGAGTGCAATCATGTCGGCAGCGTTTTCAGTTACGACCTGGAAGATGTCTTCCTTCTTTGCTGATTCGCGACGGAGCCAGTACATCCGTAATTCTTCCATCGCCACCACGATCGCGATCGCTCCGAGACTTACCCAAGCCCAATGCGGCATCGCAAGATGCTCCTGCGAGAAGCTATCGGCAGAATGACGCAGGAGATTAGGAGTCGGATAACCCGGGGCCTTGCCTGTCGGCTTTAATCTCTCTACACTCGGGGCCACCCTCAATTCCTCCTCAGGGCTGCGGAGCACAACGAACGATGCTGTGGTACTTCTTGTTCTTTTTCATCTCTGGTTTTTGCAGCGTTCTTTATGAACTGGTCTGGCTGCGGCTCACCATGGCTCAATTCGGTGTCACCACCGCCATGGTTTCGATCGTGCTGTCTGTATTCATGGCCGGACTCGGCCTCGGATCGTGGGCCAGTGGCAAGTGGTTCGACAAGGCCGGAGCCAACAGCGCCTTTCCCGCGCTTCGACTCTATGGCGTCATTGAATTACTGATCGGAGTCTCCGGGCTGGTCGTCCCGCCGGTACTGATTGCCGGTCATCATCTTCTGGAAAACTATGGACCATCCGGCTCACTTGGATTCTACGTAGCCGCTGGGTTGTGGGTTGGCTTCACTCTTGTTCCATGGTGTGCGTTGATGGGAGCGACGGTTCCTGTAGGGATGCAAGCCATCGCCCAGACCGTCAACCGGGAATCCAGCCGGTCGTTCAGTTATCTCTATATGGCCAATGTCGCCGGCGCGGTAGCAGGAACGGCGATCCCACTATTCCTGGTGGAGTTGCTTGGTTTTCGGGGCACGCTGTACGTCGGAGTCGCTGCGAATTGCCTGATTGCAATTTCTGCATTCCTGCTTTCTCGGAACTATTTGCTGCGCACCGCGACTGAGGCCGCGACGCCCGCACCTTCTTCTGGTTCTTCGAGAAACAGAAACCTGACCGCGCTCTTATTCCTCACAGGGCTGACCTCAATGGCGATGGAGGTCGTGTGGGTGCGGCGCTACACACTCTATCTCGGAACTCTGGTCTACGCCTTCGCGTCCATTCTCTCCGTGTATCTTCTGGCAACCGTCCTCGGAGCAGCCCTCTATCGCCGCTGGAGTTCGCGACAAAGTACGTACAGCGCCGCGATCTGGAGCATGTTGGCCGCAGCGGCCCTTCTACCGCTGCTAGCCGCCAGTCCGGCCGTTCATCTGACCCGCGCAGAGCGCTTGTTGCTTGGACTTCCTCTCTTCACCGGCCTTTTGGGATTCATCACTCCGATGCTGGTCGACCGCTATTCCGAAGGCAATCCGGTCACGGCAGGGAAGGCCTATGCCATCAACATCATCGGCTGCATTCTCGGTCCTCTGCTCGCCGGATTCTGCATGCTGCCATTCATGAGCGAGCGTTTGGCCCTCGTGCTCCTCACCTTACCCTGGCTCATCATCGGAATCGCACCGCTCATCCGTGGCCGGATCAGCGCGCCCGCGCGTCTTCAGATTTGTGTATCAGTCGTGATCGCCGTAATCCTTGTTCTCTTCGGCAAAGGTTATGACGAGCGCCTGACGGAGGGAATTCTGCGGCGCGACCCAACCGCTACCGTGATCGCTACCGGCTCTGGCATGGATAAGAAGTTGCTGATCAACGGCTATGGGATGACCTCACTCACTCCGATCACCAAGGTCATGGCACATCTTCCCTTGGCGTTCCTCGATCGTCCGCCGCAGTCAGCACTGGTTATCTGTTTCGGTATGGGTACCACATTCCGCGCAATTCATTCGTGGGGCATCAAGGTTACCGTCGTCGAACTTGTGCCCAGCGTTCCTAAAATGTTTCCGTACTATCACAGCGACGGCGATCAAATTTTGCGATCCCCGCTGGCTCATGTCGTGGTCGACGATGGACGACGATATCTCGAGCGCACCACAGAGCAGTACGATCTCATTACAATCGATCCTCCCCCGCCGCTCGCCGCGGCCGGATCGAGCATGCTGTATTCCGAGGAGTTCTATCAGGTTGCGAAGCGGCGGCTGAGGCCGGGCGGGATTTTGCAGCAATGGCTGCCCGCCGACAATGAAGATGTGACGGTGGTTTCTTCGATTTCGCGGTCCGTCCGTAAGTCCTTCCAGTATGTGCGTAGTTTTTGGGACGAGTTTGGAGTTCACTTCCTGTGCAGCGATTCGCCCATTCCTGAGCGCAGCGCGGCAGACCTTGTCCATAAACTGCCGGACTCCGCTGTTAAGGATTTCGTCGAATGGTCCGCACCGAATAGCGCTGGTCCGGCAGCTCAAGCAGAAGCACAATTCGAGGATTTGCTGGAAAACGAGGCAAACATCGACCAGCTGATTGCCGACGCTCCCAAGGCGGTGACCCTTACCGACAATCGGCCGGTGAACGAGTATTCGCTACTTAGAAAATGGTTCGGAAAGGAACGGAAGATCGTTCCGCCACAATAGCCAGCCCGGCCGAGTCTTCGAAGATTGTACTAACCCACAATTTTCATCGCATCCGGGTCCCACTTCACAGTCTCTCCCCGCTCGATGCTCAGATTACACAGCAGCGCCGCCCCGGCTGCGCGATAGCCGAACACCGCATCTTCGACGACCGGTTTGCGCGAGCGAACCGCGGAGAAGAAGTTGCTGAAATGATCGTAGCTGTCGCGGTATCCCTCGGGCGCAACGTATTTTTCGAATCCACTCGCCGGTGGCCCTGACGGATGCGATGGCGGATACTTTTCGCGATGCGCGTCGCGAATGCGCTTCTGCATATCCTCCGTATAGGTGCCAATCATCAGGCCCGGATCCTTCTCGCGCGGCACGCGGCTAACCGTCACAAAGTTGGACCCGATCTCGATCGTGCCCTCCGAGCCGGTAAAGACCAATCCTTCGCTCTCCTCGCCTCCATCCACGAAGTTCACGCGCAAGCTCAGGTTGAATCCCTCGCGGTAGTCAAATAGCCCAAGCAGCACGTCGAGAGCGTCGCGCCCGTCCTTCCAGAAGCGAAGTCCGCCGGTGGCCATTGCGCGCGTTGGGCCGTTGCTGCCTGTAATGAAGTGCGTGCCGCTGAAGAGGTGAACAAAGAGATCGCCTGCAACGCCAGTGCCGTAAGCCTTCCACTTGCGCCACTGGAAGAAATGTTCCGCATTGAATGGAATCTTCGGCGCGTTGCCCAGGAAACGATCCCAGTCGCATGTCTCGGTCGACGCGTCGAGGGGCACCGTGTAGTCCCAAGCGCCCATAGCCGAGTTGCGGTCCCAATGCGCGCTGACCATGTTGAGTTGCCCGATCGCCCCCGACGCGAGTAACTCTTTCGCCTTGGCATAAATGATCGAACTCACTCGCTGGCTGCCGATCTGCAGGATGCAGTTCGTCGAACGCGCCGCCTCAATCATCTCCGGCCCTTCCGGATGCGCGTGCACCATCGGCTTTTCGCAGTACACATCTTTGCCGGCCTTCATCGCATCGACGGCGATCTGCTTGTGCCAGTGGTCGGGAGTGGCAATCAGGACCGCATCCACATCTTTGCGCGCAAGGATTTCCTTGTAGTCACGCGTCGTGAAAATGTCGCTGCCCCAGAGTTCCTTGCTGTGGTCCAGGCGCCCGTTGTAGCAATCGGCGACCGCCACGAGCTTCACGCCCGGGACCTGCACGGCGGTTCTCGTATCTCCTTGTCCCTGAATGCCGGCTCCGATGAGCGCAAGTTGAATGTGATCATTGGCAGCGAGGGGCGTCGCCGCTTCCAAAGGAATAGTTTTCAGGGCATGAGTCTTAATCCCCAGAGCGCTTGCCGCCGTAGCCGTGCTTGCAACTTTCAGGAAGTTCCTTCGATTCAGCATGAGACGATTTTCTCCGGTGAGATGAACGCGTGCTGAAAAAGATAAGCCTCTTTCGCGAATTTGTCTCGGGGGATTTCTCAGATTAACGACGAAGGGCACGAGGTAACGCGAAGAAAAATCTCAGGTTCCCTTCGTGTACCTCCGTGACCTTTGTGATAAATGCTTTTCGGTTCACTATCCTCGGGTACGCGCGACAACGTAGCATCCTCCGTTCCATAATGTCGCCATGACCGTTCGCCGGATGAAGACTTACAGCGGCGCGCAAGGTTACGTCTACGAATACTACTTCGTAGGCAAGCGCGACGCCCTCCCCGAGGATCCCGAAGCCCCGGCGACGGAGTTCATCTTCGATGTCACCTCCGACCGCAAGCTGACCTACTCCGTCAGCATTTTTCTGCCTCGAGGGCCGGTTGCTGCATGGGGCCAGGCCCATGGGCGCGCTCTGAACGACGCCGAACAATACGCTGCCGTAAAAATGCGCCTCTTCCGCGCCTTCGATGAACTGCACGACGTCAAAGCTGAAGGCAGGCGCCTGCGCATCGACGATGCGTTATTAGAAGAGGCGCTGGGCAGTTTAGGAGTGGAATAACTGTCGCGAGCACTCCCCGCCTAGAGGGCAAACGCCGGTAGTGGTATAAATTCTGCCGGAGTCTTTCCGTGAAAAATAAACAACCAATATCTATCGCCAGCCTGCTTCTGGTAGTCCTCAGTCCCGGAATTCTCTTGGCTCAAATATCCCGCTGGTCCGAACAGAAGGCCAACGACTGGTACGCACAACAGCCATGGCTCGTAGGTAGCAACTACGCTCCAAAGTCCGCGATTAACGAACTCGAGATGTGGCAGGCCGATACGTTCGATCCCGCACAGATCGACAAGGAACTCGGATGGGCCGAATCCCTTGGCATGAACACGATGCGCGTCTTCCTGCACGATCTGCTCTGGCAGCAGGACGCATCCGGATTCCAAAAGCGCCTCGATCAATTTCTGACAATTGCCTCCAAGCATCACATCAGACCACTGCTGGTGCTCTTCGACTCCTGTTGGGATCCCGCTCCGCGCCTCGGCAAGCAGCACGATCCGACTCCGGGTGTTCACAATTCCGGATGGGTGCAGAGCCCTGGTGACAAGGCCCTTGCCGATCCCGCTCAGGTCCCACGCTTCAAGACCTATGTGCAGGGAGTTGTCCGAGCGTTTGCGAAAGACGATCGCATCCTCGGATGGGATGTGTGGAACGAACCCGACAATGGTGGAGGAGGAAACTACGACCACCCGGGATTTTCCGCCAAGGAAAAAGCAGCCCGTGTCGCCGTACTGTTACCGCAGGTTTTTGCATGGGCGCGCGAAATGAATCCGACGCAACCGTTGACCAGCGGCTTATGGGATAACGACATTTCGAAGGAGGATTCCGCCCAACACGAAGTCGATCAGATCCAGATGCGTGAGTCCGACGTTATTACCTTCCACAACTACAGCTGGCCCGAATCGTTTAAAGCGGAAGTGGAGTGGCTCAAGAAGTTTCACCGCCCCATCATCTGTACGGAATTTATGGCGCGCCCGGTCGGCAGTACCTTCGACGCAATCCTGCCCATTGCCAAAGCAGAAAAAGTCGGTGCTATCAACTGGGGTTTCGTGGCAGGGAAGACCCAGACGTACTATCCATGGGAATCATGGGATCACCCCTATGTGAAACATCAGCCGCCAGTCTGGTTTCACGAAGTGTTACACCCTGACGGTACTCCATACCGCGAGGCGGAAGCAGACTTGATCCGTAAACTGACAGGCAAGAACTGATCCCTGAACAGGGTGGACCATCTGGAGATGGCCGATGCGGAGACGGACCATGTGGGGACAGCCGCCTTCGGCTGTCCTGCGACGGCGAAGCCGAGCGCGATTCGAGCGCATCTATCGCTTGACTCCGGAGGTGTATCCGAGAAGCCTCCTACGATTTACAATCTCCTGCGTATGAAAAGCATCCTCCTGCTGACACTCACCCCTGCCCTCATCCTTTCATCCTGCAATAAGTCGTCGACACCGTCCTCGACTTCCTCCTCTGCGCCTGCCGCGGCAGCGACTTCCAAGCCACCCGATCCCGTGCAGCAGAAGCTACAGGAATACGCTGGTTCTTCCGCCACAAATTGCGGACGCCTCGACATCCACGCTCCCGAAGCGCAATCCAAGGGCGCCGCCGACTGCGCCATACAGGCCAGCCAAGGTAAGAAGGCGTTCTACATCGCTTACGACATGCCCGGCATGGTCGTTGGCGTCGCGGGCAACGGAGAAGGAAAGCTGTACACCGCCCGCTCGGAAGGCAGCGCTGTGAGCGGTGGCGATTGCCCCTCAGCGTTGCGACTCGCCGCCAGCGGACGTGTAACCTGCTTCGCGCCGGGCGATATGGGATCAATGGGCGCCGGCCACACCGCCATCCCGCAGGGCATGCCAAATCCGCACGCTTTGCCTAAAACGAAACAGTAGCGCCGCCATCCCTGGCGGCTGTCGTGGCGGCATCTTGCCGCCACACGGTTTCGAGAATCGAAGCGTGACGTTATACCTCGAAGCAGGCCTCTGTCCTTCAACCGCCGTCTGCAGTCTGTGATTCTAATCACACTCTTAAGTGACCCTCTTTGTTGGCCTTAGACCAATCCGCCCGGACAATGGCAGCGTAGTACTAGAGGATAGGAATTGGGGTCAGGATTTGGGGTAAACTCAGAAAACTTCGATTTTTCTTGAGCTTCCAGATCCCAGGTTGATCAGTACGGGGTTGCTGAAACTGAAAGCTGAGAACCGAGAACCACATGTCATTGCTTTGGCTGCGCTTTGCGCTGGGATGCTATTTAGTCGGCTTGGTCTACGCTTTCGTCGCGCTGACCCGCACCAGCGATCTTTTCAGTCGCGTCGCCTTTCATGCGGCCAGCATGGGCATGGTCTTTCATTTCGTTTCCTTGACCGAACTTTTCCTGTCGGGACAGATCGTATGGGCCTCGGTCCACAACGGCGAATCCCTCTTGGCCTTCCTGTCGATGACTTTCTTCATGGTCATCTACATCATTTACAAAACGACCTCGCCCGGAGTCGTCGTATTCCCGGTGGTGTTTTTCCTGACATTTGTCGCAGCGCTCGATGAGCAACCCGTATTGCTGACCCAGTTCGTCTCGCATAAAGGCTGGCTGATTGCGCACATCATGCTGATCTTTACGGGTTATGCTGCGCTGCTGGTCAGCTTCGGCGCCAGCATCCTTTATCTTCTGCAGGAGCGTCGCCTGAAAGCCAAGAAGGCCACGAGCCTGATCGCGTTTCTACCTGCGCTCGAAGTCATCGATCAGATCGGGTATCGCTCTCTGCTGCTGGGCTTTCCGTTCATGACGCTGGGCTTGATCACTGGTTCAGTGGTGGCGATCACCGCCCCAACCATCGGCCGCGTGGACTTCCTCGATCCTAAGATTCTGCTGTCGGTACTGATGTGGGCCGTGTACATGGTGATGGTCTTCACCCGATGGAACTCAGGATGGCGCGGACGCCGAGCCGCATTCCTGGCAACGTTCGCTTTTGTAGCCGCGCTGGCCGCGTGGGCGGCAAACTATTTTTCGACGATACACAGGTTCGGGACGTTATGAGATACCAGCTCATCGGCTTGAATCACAAGAGCGCCCCGCTCGAAGTCCGCGAGCGGCTGGCGATTCCTGAATCTCGCCTGCCCGATACCTGCCGCGTATTGACCTCCTACCCTGGAATTGAAGAGGGCATGGTGATCTCGACCTGCAACCGGGTTGAGATAGTCGCGCATACAACCAACGGCCACGCCGATCTGCGCGGATTTCTCCGAGATCACTTCCATCTCGACGCCGACTCTCTCGACCCCCATCTCTACGAGTTCCGCGAAAAAGACGCGGTTCGGCACTTGTTCCGCGTGGCTTCCAGTCTTGACTCGATGGTGGTCGGCGAAGCCCAGATTCTGGGCCAGGTAAAAGAAGCTTATGCGACTGCACGAGCGGTTGGCGCAGTCCGGGGCCAACTCGATCAGCTTTTCAGTCGCGCCTTCGCGGTCGCGAAGCGGGTCCGCAGCGAGACTGCGGTCGGGTCCTCTTCGGTCTCGATCGCTAGTGTTGCCGTCGAACTGGCAAAGAAAATTTTCGGCAGCCTGCAAGGCAAAACCGTCTTCATTGTTGGCGCTGGCAAGATGAGCGAACTGGCCGCCCGTCACCTTATGGCCCACGGCTGCGCCTCGATCTTCGTTGCCAACCGTACCTACGAGCGCGCCATCGGGCTCGCGCAGAAATTCGACGGACAAGCCATCAAGTTCGAAGATCTCTACAATACCTGCGACCGCGCCGATATCGTGATCACTTCGACCGGCGCCCCGCACGCGATTTTCCGGCGCGAGCATGGCGAGCAGTTCCTCTCCCGGCGCAAGAATCGCCCGATGTTCTTCATCGACATCGCGGTCCCGCGCGACGTCTCGCCCGAGATGGCAAAGCTCGATGGCATTTTTGCCTACGACATCGACGACCTACAGCAGGCCGTCTCCAGCCACGTGGCAGATCGTCACAAAGAAGCCGAACTCGCCGAAGCCATCATCGCAAGCGAAGTCGAAAAATTCGAAGCCCGCATCAGCACGCTCGACGTGGTACCCACGATCGTAAGCCTGCAAGATCATCTCGAAACCATCCGCCAGGCCGAAATCGACCGAGTCCGCGGTCGCATGGGGCAGCTTACTCCCGAGCAGGAAATCGCGCTAGAAGCCTTGACGCGCGGCATCATCAACAAAGTAATGCACACACCAATCACCACGCTGAAGACAGCAGCCAAGGAATCGGAAGCGACGACAGTGGTGGATGTAGTGAAGCGCCTGTTCAACCTGCAGGTGAAACCGAAGGATGTAGCAACCGAGCCCGCAGAAAAGAAAGAAGGCGCGAGCAAGAAGTCAGAAATAGGTATGCGTCAATGATCTCTGCCGCCGTGATCTCGCCTGCGCTTAAGCCATCTCATCCTGAGACTCAGTCGAAGGATCTCCGCTCGGCAGATGGAGCCAGCGGTGGAGCAGGTCATTTCGGTGGCGTCGTCCGGTTCTTCGATGACCAAGGCGCCGGTATCAACTTCAACTCCAGCCGCGAAGCGGCGAAAGAATGCAGCCCACGGCGCAAGCCGTGGGACGAGAGCAAGAATGCAACAAGCCCTGAAGGGGCGAAAGAGAACATCGCCAGTAACACCAACCCGGCGGCATAATCATGACCTTGTCACGGACCAACGGCAAACCCGCTCATCTCCGCATCGGCTCCCGCGGTTCCCAACTTGCCCTCTGGCAGGCCAACCACATCTCCGCCCTACTCCGCCAGCGCGGCCATGAGGTCGAGATCGAAATCATCCATACCACCGGCGACAAAATCACCGACGTTGCCCTCGCCAAGGTCGGCACCAAGGGCATGTTCACCAAAGAAATTGAAGAGGCACTGGCCGCAGGCAAAGTGGATCTAGCTGTTCACTCTTTGAAAGACCTCCCCACCGAACTCCCCAAGGGATTCGAGATCGCCGCAATCACCGAGCGCCAGGACCCGCGTGACGCTTTCTGTTCGCGCCATTACTCCAAGATTGAAGACCTGCCTGACAAAGCACGTGTCGGCACGTCGAGCCTCCGCCGCCAGGCACAATTGAAAGCCATTCGTCCCGATCTCGACATTCATCCCCTGCGTGGCAACGTCGATACCCGGCTGCGAAAACTCGAAGAGGGACAGTACGACGCCATCATCCTCGCCTCCGCCGGTCTGAAGCGTCTCGGCAAGACAGAACTGATCAAGCAGATCATCCCCGCCGAAATCATGTGTCCCGCCGCCGGACAGGGAGCCCTGGGAATCGAAATCCGAGAAGGCGACGTCAAGACTCGTGAACTCCTTTCGTTCCTCAACGACCCGAGCGCCCATGCCGCGACGACCTGCGAGCGTGCCCTACTCAACAGCCTCGGAGGGGGTTGTCAGGTCCCGATCGGCGCTTTTGCCGAAGTTCGCAATGGCAAGCTGCATCTGGACTCCATCGTTGCCGACCCAGATGGCAGCAAACTCCTGCGCGACTCCCGCAATGGTACCGATCCCGAAAAGCTCGGCAACGAAGCCGGAGCGGCACTGCTGAAGCGCGGCGGAGACGCCATCCTCGAAGCTGTCTACGGCCGTGGTTTGGCCGTCCCACCGCAGCCCTAGCCCACCAGCTACCTGCTAGAATCGATTCTCCTTCCCTCGGCTACACCAAGTTCGAGAAAGACGTCATCAATGAAGAAATCAAAAGCGCCAGCTCTCCCCGTCGCCGAGCAGTCTCTAAGACGCCATTTCGGCAAGGTGTCTCTCCAGGAATTGGTCACTGCCAGTCGCACTTTCCCGATCGCTGCCCGAGTCGACGTCCAACTTGCGCTGGAAAAGCTCTTCAGTGAGCGAGAGCATCGTCTCTTGGGAGTTCACACGCAGTTTCATCACGAAACCATGACGGTCGCGCACCTAATGGGCAATCAACATTATCCGGTGGTTATCGGTCCACTACAGCACGAGGAGATTGATATCGGGGAATCCATGCCGGCTCGAGTTCTCCGGCATGGATTGTGGCTAGCGAGCGAAGGGAAAATGCCCTATGCGGTCTTAATGAGCCAGGCAGTTCGTTTTGGACAGCGCGAAGGCACTCACATCGAAGTCGCTGTTCCACCCGGCGAACATGGCCTCAACTTGTCCCGACGTCTGTTGGATCAGATTGAGTCACTCGTCAAGGGCACTGCATCCTACCGTGGCAAGGTGATTTCACTGGAATCTACTGAACGGTACGGAGGAGGAAGCGGGGATCTACGGGTGCATAAGCTGCGCAACGTGTGCCGCGAAGATGTGATCCTTCCTCAAGAAACCTTGGAGCTGCTGGACCGCAATGTCGCTCAGTTTATCCGCCACCGCGAGCAACTCCGAAAGCTCGGTATGCCCCTCAAGAAGGGCCTTCTCTTTTACGGCCCTCCGGGGACTGGAAAGACACACACGATCCATTACCTCGCCAGTCAGCTTCCCGGTCACACAACGCTGCTCATTACGGCCGAGCAAGTCGGACTTCTTGATCACTACTTCCAACTCGCTCGCTTTCTGCAACCGGCGATGATCGTGGTAGAGGACGTCGATCTAATCGCACGCGCCCGGAACGAGATGCGCAGCGCTTGTGAAGAAAGTCTGCTGAACAAGCTATTGAATGAAATGGACGGCCTGCGAGAAGACGCTGAGATCCTGTTCGTCCTTACCACGAATCGCCCGGATCAACTCGAAGCCGCATTGGCATCTCGCCCCGGCCGTGTCGATCAAGCGATTGAATTCCCATTACCCGATGAGAATGGCAGGCGTCAGCTGATTCGACTATACGCTTGCGGTCTCAAGCTCGAAGAAGATGTCATCACACTGACTGTAAGCAAGACCAAGGGAGCGAGCGCGGCATTTATCAAAGAGCTCATGCGGCGCGCAGCGCAGTTTCATCTTCAAAATGGGAATAGCGGGCACTTACAGGCGCAGCAACTCGACTCTGCCTTGGAAGAGATCTTGCTTGGCGGCGGATCCCTCAATGTGAAATTGCTTGGGGGTGAGAATATTGTTCGTGAAACCGTACACTGAAATGTTCTTGGCCTTCTCGATCCCGCATGACGCGCAACGTCCTCCAAAAACTTCTCGGCGGTAACAACAGCTCCCATGCCCTGCGGCGAGCCATTAATTTCTGGCCTCCATTCTTGGGCGCCGGCATCCGCGTCAAACGCATCTCTTCGGATATGAAGGCCATCGACGTGGAGATGAAGCTCCGCTGGTGGAACGCCAACTACGTCGGCACCCACTTTGGGGGATCGCTCTTTGCCATCATGGACGCTTTCTATATGCTCATGCTGATGGCAAATCTCGGCGACGACTACATCGTGTGGGACAAAGCCGCGAGCATCCGCTACCGCAAGCCGGGCCGAGGCATGGTGCGTGTCGAGTTCCGCCTGACCGATGCACAGCTCGAAGACATTCGTGAGAAGGCGAACACACTTCCGAAATACGAGCCGACGTTCGACATCGAGGTGAAAGACGAGCAGGGAGCCGTGATTGCCGAAGTCGACAAATTGCTGTACGTGCGCAAGAAGAAAGCGGTTCAGATATGAGAGCTGAACCCACTCACCGCAGAGATCACAGGGTTGCACAGAGGCCCCTGTGAAACCCTGTGTTCCCTGTGGTGAAGGCATTTGATCTTCTATAAAAATGTATATCCCAGAACATTTCCGCAACGAAGACCGCGCCGAAACTCTCGCCTTCATGCGCGCGAATCCCTTTGTGATCCTCGTTTCCCAAACGCAAGCCGGGCCCTTCGCGACACACGTCCCAGTAGTGATCCGTGAGTCTGGAGACCGCGTGCTTATCCGCGGCCATGTCGCCAAAGCCAACCCGCACTGGCAATACCTGCAAGCCGATCCGCATAGCCTGGTGATCTTCCACGGACCGCACGCCTACATCTCCCCCAGCAACTACGAAATTCGCGAATCGGTCCCGACCTGGAATTACGGTGCGGTCCACGCTTATGGCGAAGTTCGAACCTACTCCGCCCCCGCGGAATTGCTGTCGATGCTTCACGATCTCATTCCCACATTCGAAGCCGCCTACGGCGAGCAATGGGCAAGCTTGAGTGAGAGTTACCGACAACGCATGCTCAGCCACATCGTTGGGTTCGAAATCGCGGTTACCCGGCTCGAAGCCAAATTCAAGCTGAGCCAGAACCGTACCAGGCAAGAGCAACAAAACATCATCGAGTCCCTGTCCACTTCGTCCGATAGCGCGGTATCCGGCACCGCTCGCCTGATGTGCGAACATGGTCTTGGCGTAAAAAAGAAAGAAGGATAGTCAGGCACGGATGAGCTCGAAGCCAAAAAAGAATGCGGCCTCGCCCCTGAGAGGCATCCGCGTACTGGTCGGACGCGCCCGGCATCAGGCCGGAGCTCTTTCGACGGAACTGCGCAACCAGGGTGCCGAGGTCCTCGAGATTCCATTCATCCAAATCCGCAAGCCGCGATCGTTTCGTCCGCTCGACGCAGCGCTGAAGAATCTCGCCAGCTACGACTGGTTGATCCTGACCAGCGTGAACGGAGTAGAAGCGATGTGGAATCGTTTGCGGAAGCTTTCAAAATCGCCGAAAACTACCAAGTTACAAAATTGCTCGATAATCTCGTGGATATTGCCGCGGATAGCTCCGTGGAAGAGCGACGCTTCAGCGCCGCGTTCAAGCTCACAGAGAAGCAGGGCTTTAGCCCCCGCGCTTCGCATCGCAGCCATCGGCCCGGCCACCAAGAAAGCCATTGAACAACGAAATCTGAAAGTCGATGTCGTCCCCAAGGAATATATTGCCGAATCCGTTGTCCGCAGCCTGAAGGGAAAAGTAAAAGGCAAGCGTGTCCTGCTCGTCCGCGCCAAAGTAGCCCGCGACGTCATCCCTCAGGAACTCCGCAGAGCCGGAGCCCACGTCGATGTGGTTGAAGCCTACGAAACGATTGTGCCGGAAGCTTCGCGCCGCCGTTTGCAGGCTGCTCTGAAAACCAGGCGTCCAAATGTTGTGACGTTTACGAGTTCGTCGACGGTGAAAAACTTCGTACAGCTACTTGGCCAGCGTAAACCGAAGCTTCTCGACGGCATTTGCATGGCATCCATCGGTCCTGTGACTTCTGCCACACTCAAAGATCTGGGCCTCCCGGTAGACATCGCGGCCAGGGAGTTTACGATCCCTGGCCTGGTTGCCGCCATTGTCGATGTCATTGCCTCTCGCGGGTTAGCGAAGGCCTAAGCTTCACTCCCCTGACGACTTCGCTGTCTGCGGTTTCGGAGCAATCTTCTGCGCCTCCTTCAAGTGATCTCGTAGCGTGGGCAGAGTCTGCTCTGCGAAGCTCTTTACCGCCGGATCCTTGGTCGTTTTGCTCTCGCGTTCAAACTCGGCAACATCCTTTTGATGATCCTTCACCATGTCGTTCATATACGCTTTGTCGAACCGTTCTCCCGAAAGTTTCTCCAATCGTGCCTTGGTCGCCTTATCTTTTGCGTTTGGCTGTTGGGGAAGATCAATGTGTTCCTGGGCTGCTACCTGTTTCAGTTGTTCGTTCGCCTTGGTGTGATCATCGACCATCCGCTGCGCGAATTCCTTAACTTCCTGGCTTGAGGCCTTCTGCACCGCAAGTTGGCCAAGTTCCACTTCGGCGAGTCCGCCTCGTGCAGCTTTCTCCACAAACGCTGTGTCAGTATTTCCCATTCCAGCGGATTGCTTTCCAGAACTCGCCGCTGTTGACCCGGTTGTTTCTTCTTGCGCCGCGGCAGTTAGCGTCATTGCCGCCCCAAATGCAATTACGAACAACATGCTTAGTAAACGTCTCATAGCACTCTCCAGATTGAGGGAATAGTTAATCTCAGGCTAAGTTCGCCGCTCGGGACCTGCTATCAGGCGATGACCGGACTTTTGGGTGATTTGCTGTAAGCGGAACAATCTAGGGGTTCAAACGGCACAATACAAGTGAAGCCAAAGAAACGTGGGGACCAATTGAAGCCAAGAAATGAGGGGACAAGTGAAGCCAAGAAATGTGGGGACAGCCGCCTTCGGCTGTCCCGCGATGCGAAGCGAGCGATTGCGGCTTGACGGACCGCTGACCAGAAAACCATCCCAGAATGAATGTCCTATTTTGCTACACTGGCTGCCGCGTGCCAGCCCGCACCATTCACGAAGTCCTCATCATCGGCTCCGGCGCCAGTGGAGGCTGGGTTGCCAAGGAACTCACCGAGCGGGGGATTCAGGTCGCGATGCTTGAGGCCGGACCGCCTCGCGTCCCCACGCGCGACTTCACCGAGCACATCTGGCCGTATCAACTGAAATTCCGAGGTTTCGGCAATCAGCAGCGCCTTCTCGAAACGCAGCCCGTGCAGCGCCTCTGCTACGCCTGTGACGAATTCAGCCATCAGTTCTTCGTCAACGATATCGAGCATCCCTATACATTTCCACCCGACAAGCCGTTCATGTGGATTCGCGGCCGGCAGGTCGGGGGCAAGACTTTCTGCTGGGCCCGCGAAAGCTACCGCTTCACCGACAACGAATTCAAGGCCGCCAGCCGTGACGGTTACGGCGAAAACTGGCCCATCAGCTACAAAGATCTCGAGCCCTACTACGATCTCGTCGAAAGCTACATCGGCGTCAGCGGATCGAGCGAAGGCCTCGCGCAGATGCCCGACGGCAAATTTCTCCCGCCGATGAATCTCTCTTGCGGCGCGCTCCAGGCCAAGCAAGTGGTGGAAAAAAAGTTCGGCTGGCGCGTTATGCCCGACCGCGTGGCGAATCTCACCGTGGATCATCGCGGACGCCCCGCCTGCCATTACTGTGATCAATGCCAGCGCGGATGCTTTACGGCCTCTTACTTCAATAGCCCATCGGTCACGCTACCGGCCGCTGCCCGCACCGGAAAGTTCACGCTCGTGAGCGATGCCATCGTCCGCGATATCGTGACTAGCTCCGGCGGCCGCGCCACTGGTGTTCACTACATCGATCGCATCTCCCATGAGCATCGCGAAGCCTATGCTAAGGTGATCGTGGTCGCTGCGGCGGCACTCGAGTCGGCCCGGATCCTGCTGAACTCAAAATCTGCATCTCACCCGCAAGGTGTGGGTAACTCCAACGGTGTCGTAGGGCATTACTTGATGGATCACTTCACAATCGAAGGCGCCGGAGGAGAAATGCCCAGTCTGCGTTCTTCCAGCCGTGAACTTGTAGGACGCCCCTGCGGTTTCCTTATTCCCAAGTACATCAACACAGCGACCAGTGCAACCAAAGACCGCAATTCAAAATTCATCCGCGGATATCGCTTCGACGGCGACGGCAGTCAGGAGCTTTACGGCCACGCTTTCCTGCTGCCTGAATTCGGGGATGCCTGGCGCAAGAAAGTCCGCGAAGACATTCCGTACTATTTCGGCATGGAAGCGCAGGGCGAATGCCTGCCCCGCTATGACAACTTCGTGCAACTCGACTCCCAGAAGAAAGATGCCTGGGGTATTCCTGCGCTCCATATCAACGCGAGTTATGGAGAGAACGAGCGCGCCATGGCCGCCGCCATGCGCGACGATCTCAACTCCATTCTCGATGCGATGAGTCTATCCGGCATCACCCCGCCAAAACCCGAGATCAGCATCTTCGGCAAGAACATTCACGAGTGCGGCACAGCGCGCATGGGAACGGATCCGAAGAATAGCGTGGTGGACGCCAACTGCAAAGTACACGATACGCCCAACGTCTTCGTGACCGACGGGGCCGTGTTCACCACCCAGGGCTGTTACGAGCCGACGCTGACGATCATGGCGATCTCCGCACGAGCCGGAGAGCACATTGCCAAAGCATTCAGGAAAGGTGAACTGTGAAAACGAAAGGGTGCCCCATTCTAAAATCGCGTAGTTTGCGATTTTAGAGTGGGGATTTAGCCTTCAAAAAGCACGAGCGAAAATGGACAACAAAGAACAGTTCCCTAAAATAGACGATCTCACTCGTCGCCAGTGGATCCTGCGATTGGGAGAACTCGTCGCGCTCGCCGGAGTGAGCGGCGCTCTGCCAGAGTTTGCCGCAGCCTTCGGGCAAGACCAGGGTCGCCATGTCGCCGTGTTGCCTCCCGGTCTCTACGAAGCCTCTCAGGACCATCTCGTCCACGCACTTAGCAGCGGCGGCAAGCATTGGTCACCTCCGCCCGGCAGCGAAACCGAATACGCCGTGCCCGCTGCAACTCCATACGCACCCCGGTTCCTCTCCCCAGAAGAATTCAAGGTCGTCACTCGCATGATCGAAATCTTTCTTGGAAAAGTGGATGCGGCAGCGATTTCAGACGCCGCACAATGGCTCGATTGCTGGCTACACTCAACAGTTGGTGTGCGCAACGCAGCGCTTCATCTCGATCCCTTGCACCGCATCCTGGCAGTTGCTTACTACGGAGAGAATTCCGTCCGCGAACTTGAGAACTCGCATCCCGACGACATCGCCCGCGTCGGTCTTCGTGCTTTGCAAGATCTCGCCAGAAAGCTCCACGGCCGTGATTTCCTGCAATTGAGCGAGGCCGACCAAGTCGACTTGTTGAAAGTTACGGGCAAGCTGGAACCCGGAACCGGCGTCCGCAAGTTCTTCGACCTCACGCGCAACGAGGCCATCCGCGGCTACTACACCTCAGCCCAGGGCCTGGAAGATCTCGACTACAAAGGCAACGCCTACTACACCGAAAGCCCCGGTTGCAAAGAGAAGAGTTAGTCCCGTGAATAAGTCATGTCGGGACAGCCGCCGTAGCCTGCCCTAAGCGTAGTCGAAGGGCTGTCTCGCGAAGCGAAAGCGAGCGACCCGTGTGCGGCCGACCTGACGTGGAAGTGCGCGCTTCAGCGCGGTGTTACGCCCTAGTTGAGACGGCCCAGGCCCCGCGTTGAATCACAACTCTTGGTCATTTCTTCCGATGCTGCTCAAACCAATCCACGACGTAAAGGATCTTCGCCGCCTGGTGGCTCGGACGCCCACTCATTCCATGCGCCTCTCCCGGAAACCGCACTAAAACGGATTCCACCTTCCGCAATTTCAACGCGGCGTAGTACTGCTCAGCCTCCGAAATCGGCGTGCGAAAGTCGTCTTCTCCCGTCGCAAGCAAGGTCGGCGTCGTGACCTTATCGACATAGGACAACACGGACCTCTTCACATACTCCTCCGACTTTTCCCACGGCGGCCCTGAAAACCAATACAAAGTTCCAAACGACGGCAGGTCCGAAGTCAGCGCCCAGCTATACCAATTGATCACCGGATACAAACTCGCCGCCGCGCGGAAGCGAGTTGTGCGATCAATCATCCAGCATGTGAGCACGCCTCCTCCGGAACCTCCAGTGACAAACAGGTTGTCGGGGTCCACGTAGCCCTTGGCAATCACCGCGTCCACGCCGGAATTCAAGTCGAAGAAGTCATCTCCCGGATACGCATGATGTATGAGGTTCGCGAACTCCTCGCCATAACTGGTGCTGCCACGCGGATTCACATACAGCACTACGTATCCCTTCGCAGCCCAGACCTGCTTGATCGTGTCGAAGCGGTCCCCATAATTTGCGAAGGGTCCGCCGTGGATCTCGATGATCAGGGGGTACTTCTTCGCCGGATCAAAGTCCGGCGGCTTCACGATCCATCCTTGCACTTTCCTCTTGTCGGTTGAGGATTCGAACCAGAATTCCTCCACCTCGCCCAGTTTCTTCTGCATAAACAGTTGCTGGTTCAGGGAAGTCAGCACTCGTGCTTTCGCGTCCGAACGCGTCGCCACCGCGATATCGCCCGCGTCACTCGGTGTGTCGTAGGGAACCGCAAACGTTCCGTTCTTTGCCACCGTGAACGACGACCCGCCGCCGTAACTCGACTGACCGCTTCCCACGTGCTCGGTCAAAACTTTCACCTTGCCATCCAGCGAGTAAAACGCGAACTTGGTGTCCCCCTGGTCGTCATAAAGGAAATACAACCCACTGCCATCAGCCGCCCACTCCGGACTCTCCACATCCCGATCGAGCTGTGGCGTTGCCACCCGCGGATTGGTGCCATCCCGGTTCATCAGATAAAGATGCGTCGTCTGATGTCCTTGATAACGATCATCGAATCCGACGTAGGCGACCGTCTTTCCATCCGGAGAAATCGCAGGAGCCTGATCTGGCCCCTTACGATTAGTAAGTGGCTTCACCTGGCCGTCGGCGAGTGACATTTCATAGATCTCGGAATTCAGAGGGTCATATTCGTAGTCAGGATGCAGGTTCGCCGAAAAGATTAAGTACTTTCCATCCGGCGTCCACACCGCTCGCCCCCCTCCGAATGCCCCTTCAAAGCCTCCATAAGGAAGATTGCCGCTCGTCAATTGCCGCGGAGCCCCGCCTGCCGTCGACACCACAAACCGCTGGATGAATCCGTACTTCAGATAGCCCCGTCCATTGAAGCGGTAGATGAGCCGGTCATATACCTTCGGCGGATCCGCCCACTTCGCTCCCTCCGGCGCCTTGGGCAAACTCGAAATCTTGGGTGGTTCTGACGGAACCATGGCGCTGAACGAGATCAGCTTCCCATCCGGCGACCATACGATCTCTGTCGGTGCTGTTTCCAGATTCGTCAGCTCCGCCGTCTGCCCGTTGTCCATCCAGCGCACATAGATCTGCGGCTTACCTTCGCGATCGGAAATGTACGCGATTCGTGTTCCGTCCGGCGACCATCTCGGAGAAGTATCGCTGTAATTCCCCGAAGTCAACGCGCGGTCTTCAGTCCCGTCTACGTTAATCACCCATAGGTTCGACTCGCGCTTGTCGTTCATGATGTCGGCAAACTGCCTCACATAAACCACGCGCCTTCCGTCAGGCGAAATCTGCGGATCGACCGCCGACTGAATATTGAACACATCGCCCGCTGTCAATCGGTCTGACTTCACCTGCGACTTATCTTCCTTTTTCTCCTGACCAATCGATGTAGCGGCCAAACTAACGATCACAGACGCAACAACGCTCCAAAACGCGACGCGGCGCATGGCAAGGGCTCCTGGCATGAAGATGAAATCGGCAGGAAGTGTACAGCACTCATCGATGGTTGTGTAGGGATGGATCCGCTGTTCTGGAAGAGGACATCGGGTAGCGTTCGCCTCGTGTGAGTCAAATCACTGCGCGAGGCCCTTGCATCTGCTTACGATCGCTCTGGTCGTTTTTCTAGCAAGCCTCGATCGCCGACGAGACGCCCTCCGTTTCGCGCCGGAGTCCCGCCCGTCCATCCTGTTAGCGTGGAGGCATCCATGTTGTATCGCTGTTTTTCCCTCTTACTGAAATTCCATTCTCTTGTGGCGGCAGTTGTTTTCGTTGCAGTTTTATTCGCCACACCTCGAAGCCTCTTGGCAGACAATGCCACAATCTCCTCATCAACCATTTCCGCCACTTCCATACCCAATGGGCTTATTCAACACATCGTCATCATCATGCAGGAGAATCGAACATACGATCACTATTTCGGAACATATCCGGGCGCAAAAGGGATTCCTGTCGACTCCAGTGGAGTCCCCACAGTCTGCGTTCCCGACCCCCTCACAGGCGTTTGCATGCGACCATACCACTCTGCCAGTCCCGTGAACTATGGCGGACCACACGGGAGCGTGGATTCCGTCTCAGATATCAATAACGGCAAGATGGATGGTTTTATAGCCCGGGCTGAAACCGGGAAGAAGAATTGCGTGAACTCGATTGATCCCCAGTGCATGGGCACGGCTCTCGACGTGATGGGTTATCACACACGTCGCGAACTACCGAATTACTGGGCTTACGCTGACAGTTTTGTGCTGCAGGACAATCTTTATGAACCGGTCGGTTCCTACAGCTTGCCCGCTCATTTGTTTATGGTGTCTGGATGGTCGGCGTGGTGCAAAACCGCCGGCAATCCCATGAGTTGTACGAGTAATCTTACCGGCCCGTCTACCGATCCTGCGGGGCAATATGGCTGGACCGATATCACCTACCTGCTGCACAAGAATCGAATCTCGTGGAAATACTACATCGAGGCGGGCGCCGAACCGGACTGCGAAGACGGGGAGATGGAATGCGCTCCGGGGATTCAGGGTTCTACCAAGCCCGGCTATTGGAATCCTCTTCCGCTCTTTGCCACAGTGCAGGAAAACAACGAGCTTGGCAACATCGTTCCGTTTAATGAATTCTTCGCCGACGCCGCACATGGAACGCTGCCCCAGGTTTCGTGGATCATTCCGAACAACGGCAATAGTGAGCACCCGCCCAACTCAATTCTCGACGGGCAAACCTATGTCACTGGACTGATCAATGCCATCATGACGAGTCCAAACTGGCCGACTACTGCCATTTTTCTATCGTGGGACGACTGGGGCGGTTTTTACGACCACGCCAACCCACCTATCTTGGACATGAATGGATATGGGATTCGCGTCCCAGGTCTCGTGATCAGCCCGTACGCAAAACACGGATTTATCGATCATCAGATCTTGAGCCATGACGCTTATTTGAAATTCATCGAGGACGTTTTTCTCAACGGTCAGAGGATCGATCCCGCCTCCGACGAAAGACCGGATTCGAGACCAAATGTTCGTGAGAATGCCGCGATTCTCGGAGACCTGACAAATGATTTCGATTTCACGCAGAGTCCCCGTCCTCCGATGCTTCTGTACCAGTATTTCCACTATCCAGCATTCGCCTACCTAGCCGACGGCGCCTCCAACACCATTTCGGCATTCGCCATTGATTGGAACAGCGGAGGGCTCTCATCGGTATCAGGGTCGCCATTCGCCGCAGGAGGTCTGAACCCGGCATCAATCGCGCACGACCCACAATCACGCTTTCTTTTTGTCGCGAACCGCGACTCCAACACGATATCGGCCTTCGCTATAAACCAATCCACCGGAGCCCTGACTTCCGTTCCTGGCTCTCCTTTCTCCGCAGGCGGCCATCCAATTGCTTTGTCAGTAGATGCGACCGGTGGTTACCTCTTCAGTCTCAACTCACAAAGTTGCGATCTTTGGACCTATGTCATTCGTCCAACATCCGGTGTGCTGACGAAGCGGGCCGTAACGTCATTGGCTTCGACTACTTCTCCATCTCACCTTGTGATGGACAATTCAGGACGCTTTCTATACGTCGCCAGCTCCGCAAGCCAGCAGATTGTCGGCTTCATTTTCAATAACTCAAACGGCAACCTGGCTCCGATGGCCGGATCACCATTTTCAACCGGTGCATCCGCAGGCCCGATCGCACTCGCCACAGATCGTGAAGGCAGATGGTTGTTCTCCTCCGACGATACTGCCAACACAATCAGCCAGTTTTCGATCCAGTACGCGCCCGGAAGTGCTGGCGCACCAAGCCGCGCTGCAGTTTCGACTGGACAATCCCCAGGCGCGATGACGTTCTTCAACTCCGCCCGTTCTGCCTTCGGCAATGGCGAAGTCTTCGCCATTAATCGGGCGTCGCACAATCTCGCCGCCTTCAGCGTCACCAACAGCGGCACAATCTCGCCCCTGACGGATTCGCCCTACACCGCGGGTAAGAATCCATCCGTTCTGAGTGCGGACCAGTGGGATTGCTATTTGTACGTCGCCGGCGCCGATGGCATCTGGGCATTCAAAATAGGGCAGACGATCTTGACTCCCGTGAAAGGTTCACCTTTCGTTGGTCCTAATTTGCCACAAGCCATGGACATCATTTATGCGACCCCGGTGGCGCAGTATGCCCTGGCAACCACTACGACAATCTCGACGTCGGCGAATCCATCGGTGTACGGACAGCCAGTTGCGTTCACAGCACAGGTGAAATCGGTCAGCGGTGCTCCCACCGGAGGAACAATAATCAGCTTCAACCAAGGAGATTCAGTATTGGGTACGGGTAAGCTCTGGAGTGGGGCGGCGCATTTTACGACGTCAACTCTGACGCCCGGCACCAAGTTCATCAAAGCGGTTTATCACGGCGATGCGCACCTTCCTCCCAGCACGTCAGCAGTGATCAGTCAGGTTGTGAACAAAGCTCCAACCACTCTCACACTCAAGTCGTCTGCAAATCCTTCTACAGTCGGCCAGAGTGTGACATTTAGCGCCAGGTTGGCGGTGCGTTACGGTGCGCTGCCGGGAGGAACTGTGGTATTCCAGGACGGGACAACATTACTCGGCTCTGCCACACTGACTTCCGGAACAGCGTCGCTCAGCACTGCCAAACTTGCACTCGGCTCACACTCAATCACGGCCATCTATAAGGGGGCGACTTATTACCTGCCGTGCACTTCCAACGTGGTCGTTCAGGGAGTACAAGCGCCAAATACAGCGAAGTAGGAGACAGAGGACGTCGCGGTAATTCGGCGTGGTTCGCAAGAGACGGTGAACGTTTGTGTGCGAACAGGCCGCCTTTTGCTGTCCCAGGGAAGCAAAGCGAGCGCCCCAACGGAGCGCCGTGCGGGGCTACCCCGCGGAGTTACCGCGCCGTGACTGTCATCAACTTGACCGTAGAACTGCCGGACAAGCGGCTGACATATCCAATCGCTCCTGGCGTGGCCTCCACATAGTTCAGCAGTTCAGCTTCGCTCCTGCACTCCTTCGGCATTGAGCCCTGCCCGGTAAAAACCGCCTTGCGCCAGCGAACCCTAAATTCATCCGGGGTATCTCCCACATGCCGATGGAGAAACACTTCATGAACCGGACCGCCTTTCAGCATCACCGGGACCGCACGGGTCCCGTTATCGAATCGCGTCCGTACTCCCGTAAAAATGTCGCGTAGCTGTGTTTCCGTGATCTGCGATACTGGCACGCTGCTGTTCACTACAATCATCACATCCTGGGCACACGCGAGACTTGCGAGGAGCAATACCGCGCTTCCGATTGAGAAGGCACCGCTCTGGATTCGTACTCTCATTGCTCCTCCTAGAACGTGAATCCCACGCGTGACGCCAGCGACACACTATTTGGCTTCAATCCATCCGGATTCGTGTCTATGTAGTACCCGATTCCCATGCCGTGCAGGAAATGAATCTCCAGCTTTCCGTAAAAAGTCGAGCTGAAGTTATACCGCCCTGCCACGGTCCAGTCTTTCGAATAGTTCTCCGGCTGCGAGTAATCTGCTGCTTTGTTGATGTAGTGGCTGTAATACGTACCGACCTGTAATTTCTTGCTCAGCTGATAGCTCACCATCGAATCCCACGATCTCTGGTCAATCGACACCACCCCCGAATCCGCTCCTGCCTGTAAATTCAAGGTGATCGGAACTCGCCAGTATTCCCCCGCGAAGTACCACTTGCCTTTGGTCCATTCTGCGTAATATGCGTGCAGAAATCCGCGAGCAGCGTGCAGTGACCCTTCCGGACCCACGCCGTCTAGTCCTTGCGTTTCGACACTAGCGCCGAAAGTCACTCCACGCCAGGGCGCAGCCCAACGGAGATCTCCGCCGAATGCTTTCCGCTTGGAGGATCCGGAAACGTGAGCCCGAAGCTCCTCAGGGTCCGCATGTAACCGCCATTTGCATCAAGCCTCGCTTCTCCTGCATATCCCCGATATTGCACGCTTCCCATATTTCCCACACCGAGCCAGCCGTAAACCTCCCCGCCAAGCACCACGAGATCAAAATCCCGATTGTCGTCCGGATAGTTCGCTTGCGGCAGGAGCGTCCACAGGAACAATGAATCAATGTCCTGCGATTCGTTGAACAGTCCCAGCGGAATCTTGATCTTTCCCGCCCGTACTCCAAACCTATCGTTGAACTTGTAGTCTCCTGAGACCCAGTCCACCAAAATATTTGGACCGCCGAATTCCCCCATCTGATACATGTGCAGCTGAATTCCCACGCGCAGCTTTTCCGAAATCGAGTCAGTCAGACTCACTCCTCCTTCGGTCCATTGCGGACTTCCAGAGCTCGACTTCATCGTGAGGTAATTGTTATGAGTGCTGAACAGAAATCCTTGCGTCACAAAGCCGTGGATCTGCAAGCTCTCCAGATCCTGCCCAAATGCTCCACTACTGCACAGACACATCGCCAGACCAATGGCCGCCAGTCGCGACATAAAAATGCTCCTGGCACACCCATCGGCGAAGAACCCATCAGCTTGAACGAACGGAGCAATGCAGAGGAAAGCGAAGTTCCGAAAGGGAACAGAACAGAAAAAAGGCGGAAGGAGAACAAACTGGGTGCCGCACTTCTGGCCGTTTTTGCCAGAAGTGGGGATTTTCGAGTGTGTAGGTCAAGAAATCACTGCCCCGTGTTGCTCAGTGTCGTTATTCCGCGTAGCCCACCCGCTTCAGCAAGCTTTTGTACCGCGGGTCACTCCGGATTGGATCGAAGTCGGCATCCACTTTTAACCGCCCCAGCCCCGGAAGATGACGGCGCTGACATTCTTCCAACAAGGCCAATGCTTGTTCTTTTTCTCCTGCCTGCGCATACGCCCGAGCGGCAGCGCCGAGATTGCCATTCTTCATGACCACTTCTGCCTGCACATGGAGGACACCGCGATAGCCTGAAGATCGGTACGCCTCCTCTACAGCGCGCCGTTCTTCCGGTTTTGTCGCCGCTAAGTGGGTGGTGTAGGCCTCCTTGAGCATGTTCTTATGACGATAACCGAACTCCAGCCAAGTCAGGGCGGGTCCGTAGTCTGGTTGCAAGCTCAGGGTCTTCTGAGCTTGGGCAATTGCTTTATCGTACTGTCGTGCAAAACCGAATGCCCGTGCCAAGTTCGCGTTAATAATCGGTGAAAACGGGTCCAGGCTAAGGGCGCGTTCCTGGTCTGCGATTCCTTCGTCCAGCTGTCCCTGCCACAGCTGAAGGATACCGTACACCTGCCAGGCCAGTGGATCGCTCGGGTTTAGTTCCAGGGAACGACGCAATTCTTTCTCCGCGTGCTCACGGTCCATTTCCTGAGCGTACGCCGCACCAACGGCAAGATGCGCGCTTGCCGAGCCCGGGTCCATCTGCAGCGCCTTCTCCGCGATCGCTTTGCCCTTTTCCAGGCCACCATCGAAGGGCAGGGAATTCCAACCCCACGCCACCAGATACGACAGCGCCAGTCCCGAGTATGCCGGGGCGAAGCTTGGGTCGGCCTGCGTCGCGCGATCGTAGTGTTCAATCGCCTCGCGCCATCCGTCCGCCGTGTACTGAAAAAAGTAAAACCGCCCTTTGAGATATTCGCCGTAGGCTTCTGGATTGACGGTGCGCAGCGGTTCCACTGCTGTGACCACGCTTCCGATCCGGCGTGCAATATCGGTCGCGACCTCCTGCTGCAATTGCAAGACTTCCGTAGCATCGCGCTCGTAGCTGCGAGCCCACAGATGATCGTCCGTAGAAACCTGGATTAACTGTGCCGTTATCCTCACTTTGTTTCCGGAATGGAGCACCGTACCTTCCACCAGAGCACCCACATTCAAATCGCGTCCGATTTGCGCGGTCGTCATGCGAGAGCCCTTGTAGCGAAGCACGGTTGTTCTTGAAATGACATGAATGGTGCCTGCCCGTGCTACTTCGGTGATCAGCGCATCAGTCATGCCGTCGGCAAAATAGGCCTGTCCCGGATCGCCGGACAGATCCTCCAAGGGCAGCACCGCCAGAGATGTAATCTGCAGAGGTGTAGGCCTGAAACGTCCGGCAAGGGCATCGCGCAAACCGCCCACATTTGCGCCAAGAATAATTGCCGCGACACAAAGCACGGCAGCGGCAACCTTGAAATACTTTCCTGCAGTTCGAGGCTGCTCGGAATCCGGAAGGGCCGTGTCAGGTTTTTCCTCGGTTGCCACTGGCAACTCAACTTTCCCGATAAACCGGTAGCCCTTGCGCGGCAAGGTTTGGATAAATTGCGGTTCTTCCGCCGAGTCCCCGAGCGCCTCCCGCAAGTGCAGGACCGCTTTGTTCAATCCGCGGTCAAAATCCACGAACGTTCCCTCAGGCCATAACCGTCGGACGAGTGCCTCCCGAGGCACGAGTTCTCCCGGTTGATCCAGCAGCGCCACCAGCAACTTGAGAGGTTGATCCCGGAGCAACAGCTTTTCGCCGTCGTTCGAAAGTTCTCCCGTATGCGCATTCAATTCGAACGCCCCAAAACGGTAGGAGGTTTTTACGGAAGAGGAACTTCCCATACATCACGCCCCAGGATGGTTGAAAAGTCTACCACTAACCTTCCAGCCGGAACACTGCCATGTCTAACTGCTTAACTTATTAAAATTGCTCGCTTTTCATCGCATCGGCCGCTTGTTCTGGGGGAATAGTGACACTTTCTCTTCGAGTGTTACATCGTGCCAGAACCAGGCGGGAACCTACATTCCATCATCAGGGAATCACGCCGGGATTGATCCAATGACAGGCTTGCGCAAAAGTGTTGCCCAATGTGGTTGGGGATCCCTGCGCAGTTGGCATAAGTGCAGGAGGCTCCCCAGCTCCCGGTGCATAAACCCTGACGGAAAAACTAATGAATTCGGCGGGGTTGTGGAAGAGCGGCGCTTCAGCGCCGCGGAAAGGACGCAATCAAGAGGGGCTTCAGCCCCCGTGGTCGAGTTTACCCGGCGTCTGCGAGTAGGCGTGCACCTGAATGTCTGCGAACTTATGGTCCCGCAAGGAGCGATTATGAAAAACAACGACAGGTTTCTCGTCTTATCTACACTCTGCACAATTGCGATATTGGTCTTTGTTCTGGCAGGAAAAGCGCTCGCCGACGATCGTAGAGACGACAGCGGGAGTAAGGAAGCTAAGACTCTCTATGTCTGGGCCGGTGACCAGGCCCGCGCAGCTCCCGACTTCCTCGCCGTCATTGACTTCGATGAAGACTCCAAGGACTACGGCAAAGTCGTTGGAACCGTGCCTATCCCTCCACCTGGAAACGTAAGCAACGAAGCGCACCACTGCCATCTCTCAGCGGATAAGAAGATTCTCGGATGCGGGGGCTTGCTCAGCCTGCTGCGGGGACAAAACGGCATCTTCTTTTTCGATGTCTCCAACGCGCGGCACCCCAGGTTTCTGTTCTCCGCAACCACATCGCACTCCAGCATCACGGATGATTTTCTGCCGCTAAAAAACGGTGGATTTCTAATCACCCAAATGGGGTCCGAGGCCGGTGGTGAACCCGGCCGCGTCGCCGAATTCGACAAGAATCTTCGCCTGGTGAACGAGTGGCCGCTGCATCCACCGACTCAAGGTTTCAATCCCCACGGAATCTCCGCGCGTCCGGAACTGAACCTTATGGTCACCTCCGACTTCATGATGCCCGCAAGTTCGTTGAACATCGTCCCCGGCGACCCGTTACTTCGCGGTGCCATTCGCGTGTGGGACCTTGAGGAGCGCCGAATCGTCCGCACCATACAACTCCCCGACGCTATCGGCACTATGGACGTCAAATTGATCCCTGGTGACCCGGGGCGTCGTGCCTTCACAACTGGTATGTTCGACGGATTTGTCTACTTGGTGAACACCATGGATGGCTCATACTCCGCCGTGTTCGATTGCGAAGACATTGTCCCCCATGTCGAAGTGCCGGTTCGCGGAGGTATGACACAACTTCTCGCTATGCCCCGGAGCGGAGACCGGCTGCTGTTTGCATCCTTCCAGGCAGGCCAAGTCGGCATGCTCAACGTCAGTGACCCCGAAGCGCCTTTTCAAAACGGAATCGTGAATCTGGGCCTTGATGCCGGACCCCACGCGATCGCTCTCACCGACGACGACAAACGTCTGGTCGTGACCGACTACTTCCTCAATGAAGATGACTTCGGCAAGATCCACTTCGAGGGCGATCACAAGGTGCGTGTGATCAAGGTCTATCGGAATCATCTGGAACTCGACACCCGATTCAATCTCGATTTCAACACAGCGTTTTCTACCGGGCCTGCACGCCCTCACGGAGTAGCCATGAAGTGACGGGTCTTAAATCGCGCCAGTACACCATAACTCGGCAGAAACTATGCCACGTTGTGGTCAGCAGAGAGCTTTGTTTTGTATTTTCGTCAGCCTTCGCTAGGGCGTTTACGCACGCCTGCGCGGCAGATTCTGTGAGAATTCACCCACGCTTCGGGGGACCGCTAGACAGAAATCAAGCACTTGGATTTGGCGATGCAATGCACAACCAATCCTGAAGCACTAGAAATCCCATAATGATTAACAAAAACATTGCACAAAATTGTCTACTGTCTCAATCCGACGACGAACAACGATTGCAGGCACTTATCCGTCAACACATACAAATCAGCGAGGAGATCATTTCGATCGTACTTAAGACGACCGCCGAGGCAGAACAACTGATTCAAACGCTCGACCGACAACTCAGAACACAACTCATCCACTCCCAAAATCAAGGTGAACCAAAGATCATGTAAGACAAACGTATCTCGCGGAAGATAGCGCCGCCTCCCGGCCGGCTGTCGCGGGGGCTACCAGCCCCCGCTCTTAGGTCGTCAGTCTCAGCACCAGCAGTGTTGCGTCATCGCGGAAATTCCCGCTACAAAAAGCCGTGACCTGTTGCATGATCGCCCGCTGTGTCTCGAGTGCGCTACCATCCTGGGCGCGAGTAGCCTCAAGCAACCGATCTTCGCCAAACTCTTCGAATCGGGCATTCTCAGCTTCGGTGATCCCGTCCGTCGTTAACACCAACTTGTCTCCCGCGCCCAGTTGCACTTCATAATCCTGATACTGCCAGTCCGGCAAGACGCCCAGCACCGAACCTCCGCCGCGCAAGGACTCGGTTGCGCCCCCGGCTCGTAGCAGCATTCCCGGTGAATGCCCCGCGTTCTCGTATGTTAACGTTCGATTCTCTGCGTCCAGCACCGCATAGAAGAAAGTCACAAATTTCCCCGATGCCGTATTGGCGCATAAGAATTTGTTCAGCTTGCTGCACACCACTTTCGGACTCGAGTCAGGGCTAGCAAACGCCCGGAACGATGCCTGCAGATTCGCCATCAGCAACGCCGCCGTGATGCCCTTTCCCGCCACATCACCCACACAGATTCCTACGCGTTTATCATCCAGTTGGATGACATCGAAATAGTCTCCACCTACTTCCCGCGCCGGCTGCCACGCTCCGGAAATCTGCGCTCCCGGAATTTGCGGGAGAGTATTGGGCAAGAGCATCTGCTGAATTTCACGCGCCCGTTTCAGCTCCTGTTCCTGCTCCTGCAGCGCGATCGTTCCTTTCTCCACCGTCTGCTCGAGCTGCTGGTTTCTTTCTTTGAGCTTGCGTTGAACTTCCCCGACTACCAGCAGGATCAGCCCTGTCGCCATGCAGACCACGATCGTCAGTGGGCCGGTCGCGTGAAAAATCTGCCAGAAAGAATGCACCTTATCGATCCCGGCAAACCTCAGGAATGAAACCGTCCCGAATGCGCAAATCGCACTAAGTAGCCCTTGAGCTGGGAAAAACAGAGCCCAATTCCACGGCGGTGACAATTCCCCGATCTTTCTCCAACTCACCCAAGCCAGCGGGATCAACACATTCCCGACCACCACGCCGCACAAGAACATCGGCAGGAATGGCGGACTCAGGCTGAGTGCCGCCAGCATCGTCCACACCAGCGTGATGATAAAGACGAGGAAGCCTTCGACTTGCAGCATTCGCCACAGATTGGGATAGCGCGGCTTCAAAAGAGGATTTGGCGCGTTGATCTCAGGCACTGGGACAGTCCAGGAAACCAAAACCTTATCGCGCTCAGCGCCAAAAGTCACGCACCCGATCGTGCGTGGGCAGCCGCCGTCGGTTCTCCACACGAGCGCATCGGATCACGCCCGCAGTTCTAGCTACCAAAATGCCTGGATGATTTGCCAGACCAGGATTCCGCCGACCAGGGAAATCGCGATGCTGGCCAGCGTCCCAAGTAGGAAATACTCCGCCCATTCGCGGTTTTCCAGATCCTTGGAACGGATGAATCCCTTTGCTGCCATCAGAAATGCGATGGCCGCATAACTGTGTTCCGCAACCATCGCAAGCGTGAGAATGCGCTCCAGATTCCCGATCCAGCGCCCACGATTGATTTCCACGGTGTCGACAATTTTCTCCGTCACCACCCGGGGCGGGCGAGTGGTCACCGTGGTGCCTTTGGGAACATCCAGTTCCGGAAGCGCGCCACACTTGTTGAGAATGCCCCGAACGATGTAGGTGCCTCCGCGCAGGTTGAAAATGACGATCCCCGCGATGAGATAAAGAGCGGAGGTCCTCGATTCGGAGAAGGGAACGGCGATCCAATGACGAAGAGCTGTCAGCCGTCCAACCACTACGCAGGCAACGATGACTATCAGCTGTACGACCGTTGCACTAATCTCGAGTTCGGCTCCATAGACTGGCGATACCCACCATCGCCGCGCGAGCGGAAGGAGCAGTGAACCAATGGCAAGAAACAATCCGAGTAACACGCTTCCAGGCCGCACTCCTGCGATTGCAACCGTGACCAGCCCTGCCATCACGCTTCTGAGTACGAGTAAGACGGTCCACAGTTTTGCTACAGGAGGCCTCTCCGCGGAGGACCGGTTCGATTCCTGGACCGGATCGGGCACAACCGCATAGTTTGCAACCGACCAGAGAAAGATCAGCTCGGAAATGAGCAATAACGAGCCGGGCGTTTTCGCGGATAGCTCAACGAGTTTCATTTTGAAGGAGCCATGTCAGTCGAGATTTCAGCCAGCAACGCGCGCCATCCATTCTCGCCTTCTTGATACGCTTCCCAACCCGCGGCACGAGCATAAAGGGACACGGCTTGCCTCGAGACACCCAGTTCGCCCGCGATCGCAGTTTGTGTGAGTGATTGTCGCAAAAGTTCGATGACTCTTCGCTGTTGCCGTTTCAATCGTGATCGATGGTGTTGCAGCAGCCGCGCGAATCCATTAAAAGCCAAATCGTAGCTTCCGCCAAATCCCGCAAAGACACCCCCGAGCAGTTTGTTTTTCTTCGCCAGGTCAATGGCATTACGGGCATGGTGCAGGGCTGGTCCGTCGATGTTAATCGCATTCCGACCAATCGGGGTATCAATGAGCCCCAGCCCCACTCCAACGCGAAGCTGGCGCATCTGGAACTTGTAATGCATGTCCCACAGGAGGTCGGGAATTATAAGAGGATCGGTGACCAATCCCTGGAACTCATCGCCGAGGGTGACAACGAAACGAGCAAGAATGGCGTGCCTATACTTCCGATTGAGATCGGCGATGAAACCCGAAAAACTCAGTTGCACTTCTGGGCGCTCGGCCCGCGATACTTCGCGCGATTTCACCATATCGGCAATCAGCGCGATACAGGGCGCATCCCGGACTGTATCTGGCGGGCTCATGGTGCAGCCAGTCTATCGGGAACGGTTTGTGATGTCAATAGATATATATTGCTAATTAACAAAGCAATATAAAATATAGGCATATAGTTAAAACAATAACAATGCATTGCCAGACCGGATCGCTGGTTTGTGGGCTCGCGCCCCGTTGAGTGCTACTTTCAAAGAGCGCCTAAATCTTTGCGCAGCAGGACGTTCTGAGGGATCGCAAACTTATATCAAGGCTGATCTGCATAGGATAGAATTGCCGCGGGGCAACGACGCTGAACGCATTCAGCAACTAATCTACCGCTTGAACTTGAAAGACACAGAGCCCAAGACTGTCAGTTGTGACAGGTACCAGCAGATTCTGGCGCTCGTGTCGATGGCAGTTGTACTGTCTTTCGGTGGAATGGTCGGTTGTCAATCCGCGAGAAGTTCCGAAAACACTCCTGTTGATGACTTGAAGGCACAGGTCCGCCAACTCAGCGAGCAAGTCGAACAGTTGAAGCAGGAGAATGCCGCTCCCGCAATCGTTCTGAATCGTTATCGCAATTCGATCGGCTACATTTATGGCGTTTATCGCGTGGCGTTCGGCAATCAGCGGCCACAGATCAGGACGCGCGTTTCAGGCACCGGCTTTTTGGTTGGCGACGGTATGATCGCAACCAATCGTCATATCGCCGAACCCTGGTATGGAGACGATGACGCCAAAAAGCTGATCGATCGCGGTGCGACTGCCACACTCGAAGATCTAATGGTCTTTTTTCCCGGCTCAGCGAAACCGGTCCGATTGTTGCCCGGCTCCGTTTCCAAGACTTCCGATGTCGCAGTGCTTCGAGCCGCGCAGCCGGATCTCACTCGCCGTCTCGCGGTGATACCCCTGGCGAAATCACCCGGTCCCGCTGGGCAGTCCGTCATGGTGATTGGTTACCCGCTGGGGACAGCGGGGCTGGTCGCAAAGTCGCCATCCGAGGTTTATGAACGGCTGGCCTACAGGCAAAATGACATCGATACCGTAAACAAGCTGGCTTCGTTGTCGTTGATTCGTCCGTCCACGACGTACGGACATCTCAGCGATGCAGTGGGCGACAGGATCGTCTACGACGCGCCCAGTGCACACGGCGGGAGCGGCAGCCCGGTCTTCAACTTGAAAGGTGAAGTCATCGGCGTCAACTTTGCCTACATGGATGCCTTTTCCGGCAGCACCCTGGGGGTCCCAGTAGACTCTCTCCGTCCGTTGCTGAAGGAAGCCGAAGCAAACAGCCACAGCACAGTTTCGAACAAGGCACGTCCCTCCAGTCCTGCGAACTAACGACTCACCCATCGCCCAGAAACGCTCATCGCTCATTGCTCACCGCTCGCTCCCCGTGATATCCTCTAAACGTCACAAAGACAATCGATTAAGAACAGGAGTGCACCAGTTTAGTGTTAGCCAGAGAGCAAAAGAAATCCCTCATTGACCAATACGGCACGCACGCGAGCGATACCGGCAGTCCCGAAGTCCAGATCGCTCTACTTAGTGAGCGCATCGGTCAGTTGACGGAGCACTTCAAGACGCACCAGAAAGACCACGGTTCACGCCGCGGACTTCTCATGCTGGTCAGCAAGCGCCGTAGCTTGCTGGACTACCTCAAGAAATACGATTCCGAGCGTTACAAGGCCGTGATCGGCAAGCTCGGCATCCGCAAGTAGCCTGGGGACCCTTTTCAGCTTAGGGGCAGGCTTTGGGTTTCGGCGTCCCACTGTTTCATCCCACCTCGCTGGGCTTTGAAACTTTGTAACCTTGAAACTTTGAAACCTTGATCTCCAGCCATTTCTGAGCACCCGTCTCTGGGAGACGGTTCAGCATCGAGGAAATCTCCACAAGTGCGTCCTCCAAGCGCAGCAGATTCCGACAAGAGCACCCATCAGGGGGTGCCCCATTCTTCTTTCGCGTTCTGTGCGAAAGAGGGTGAGGCTTTTGACTTTTGTGGTTGCGCGACTCGAGGTCAAAACCCCCACCCTGTCGCAAAGAACGCGACAACGATGGAGCATCCGTCCGCTCATTGCTCACAGCTCACTGCTTATCGCATTCCGAAGGAAATCTAATGAAACCAGAACCAACAGTAGTCACAGTTACACTCGCCGGCGGCAAAACCCTCTCCTTTGAAACAGGAAAGATCGCAAAGCAAGCTCACGGATCCGCCGTCGTTCGCCTCGGCGAAAACGTTGTTCTAGCCACCGCCACCGCCAACCCTGATCCCCGCGAGGGCGTCGACTTTTTCCCCCTCACCGTTGATTACCGCGAATACACCTACGCCGGCGGACGCTTTCCCGGAGGCTTCATCAAGCGCGAAGGCCGCATGAGTGAGAAGGAAGTTCTCACCAGTCGCCAGATCGATCGCCCCATCCGCCCCATGTTTGCCGAAGGATTCAAGTGCGAGACCCAGGTCATCGCGCTCGTCCTCTCAGCCGATAGCGAAAACGATCCCGATGTCTGCGCCATCAACGGCGCCTCTGCTGCGCTTCACGTCTCCAACATTCCGTTCCTCGGCCCTATCGGCGCCGTCCGCGTTGGCTTGATCAATGGACAGTTCATTGTCAATCCCACCTACAACGAGATGCGCGAAAGCCTCCTCAACATCATGGTCGTCGGCACGGCCGAAGGCATCGTGATGATCGAGTCGGGCGCGAAGGAAGTAAAAGAAGAGACTATCGTCGACGCCATCGAGTTCGGTCACACTGAGATCAAGAAAATCTGCAAGGCGATCAACGAACTGCGCGACAAGGCAGGGAAACCGAAGCGCGTCGTCCAGCCACCGGAGTTCGATCAGGCATATTACGACCAGCTGAATAAGAAGATTGGCGCGGAACTCACCGACGCTCTCGACACGAAGAAGCATCCTAAGCTGGAAAGCTACAGCCTGGTCGATTCGCTCAAGGATAGACTCGAAGCCGAGATTCCCGAAGATGACGAAGACGCGAAGAAGAAGCTCTCTCATTATTACGAGACCCTTCGCGAGCGCATCTTCCGCGAGCAGGTAACGAAGCAACGTCGTCGTCCCGACGGCCGGGCGTTTGACGAGGTTCGCGCCATCTGGATTGAAGCCGGCGTTCTGCCCCGCACCCACGGCAGCGCGATCTTCACCCGCGGCGAAACGCAAGCCTTGGTGACGACTACGCTCGGCACAAGCGACGACATGCAGCGCCTCGAAGGCTTCGAAGGGGAAGCCAAAAAACGCTTCATGTTGCACTACAACTTTCCGCCTTTTAGCGTTGGAGAAGTGGCATTTATGCGTGGAGCCGGACGCCGCGAGATCGGCCATGGCGCCCTCGCCGAGCGTGCAGTTTCCGCGGTTCTTCCGACGGAAGAGAAGTGGCCCTACGCGATGCGCGTAGTCTCCGACATTCTCGAGTCGAATGGCTCGTCTTCTATGGCCACCGTCTGCGGCGCGTCGCTTTCGCTGATGGATGCGGGCGTTCCACTCAAGGCTCCGGTCGCCGGAGTTGCGATGGGACTCGTGAAGGAGGACGAAGAGTACGCCATCCTGACCGACATCGCCGGCGCCGAAGATCACTACGGCGACATGGACTTTAAAGTCGCTGGCACCAAGGACGGCATCACCGCGCTGCAGATGGATATCAAGGTCTCCGGCATTACTGCGCAGATTATGCGCGAAGCCCTCGCCCAGGCGCAGCGCGGCCGGATGCACATCCTCGGCAAGATGGAAGAGATCATCTCCGCTCATCGCGAGAAGATTTCTGACTTTGCGCCGCGGTTCTACACGGTCCAGATCCCGGTTGACAAGATTCGCGACCTCATCGGCCCCGGCGGCAAGATGATCCGCTCGATCGTCGAGCAGACCGGAGTCAAAATCGACGTAGAAGATTCTGGCCTGGTGAAAGTCGCTTCGAACGATCAGGCGTCTGCCGCAAAAGCTCTCCAGATCATCGGTGATATCACGGCAACTGCGGAAGTAGGGAAGACCTACCTCGGGAAAGTCACGCGCCTCGCGGACTTCGGCGCCTTCGTCGAAATCATCCCGGGTACGGAAGGTTTACTGCACATCAGCGAAGTCGCCGAGCATCGCATCGCCGATGTTCGCGACGAACTGAAGGAAGGCGACCAAGTGCTGGTCAAGGTGCTGGCAGTCGAAGGCAACCGCATCCGTCTCTCCCGCAAGGCAATTCTCAAAGAGCAACGCGCCAAGATGGCTGCGCAAGGTGGCGGAGGCGAAGCCGCTCCCCCCGTAGCAGCCGCCGAAGCCAGCGAGCCGGTCCAGGGCGGCACACTGGTGATCGAAGGCGGAGGCGATTTCCCCGACGAGCCAGATGAGCCCAACTTCAACCGCGAAGGCGCTCCGCACGCCGGCGGCGGTGATCGACCACACGGTGGTGACCGTGGTGGAGATCGCGGTGGACGCGGTGGCCGTCCCGGTGGCGGTGGCGGGGGTGGCGGACGTCGCGGTCGTGGTGGTCGTGGCGGAGGCCGTCACGGCGGAGGTCACGGTGGCCATGGAGGTCACGGTGGTCACGGCGGAGGCCGCCACTAACCTAAGCCCACGTTGAGACAGCCGCCTAGGCTGTCCCGCGAGGAAAGCGAGCAATTTTAAATGGCGCGGCTGTGGGCCGCGACATATCGGCACCAAACAACGCTTTGGGCTTAAGCCCCGACGGAATAACTTCGAATCGAAACGAGCCGCGGCATCAGCCGCGGCTCGTTCGCTGTGGTATGAAGTTTTTCACCTAGGAAGTTTTTTCGGGGGTGAGCAGGAAATGCTCAGATCCCTCTTCCCCCGTGG
>Ga0070712_100000012_pt1 | contig 118838 bp, 109 predicted proteins | sample LARL81metaG_FD_71396 | JGI IMG/M metagenome (GOLD analysis project Ga0070712, IMG submission 71396) | Corn, switchgrass and miscanthus rhizosphere microbial communities from Kellogg Biological Station, Michigan, USA - LAR L8-1 metaG | ecosystem: Host-associated > Plants > Roots > Rhizosphere...
TCGGCGGGGTGCGTGCTCGCGGCGCGCCTGACGGAGGACCCGGACGTCAGCGTCCTGCTGCTGGAGGCGGGGCCGCCCGACGTCAACCAGAACATCCACGTCCCGCTCGGCTACCTCAAGCTCGGCACGAGCGAGGTCGACTGGGGCTACTTCACCGCGCCCGAGCCCAACTGCGGCGGCCGGCGCATCCACCTGCCGCGCGGGCGGGTGCTCGGCGGCTCCTCGTCGGTCAACGCGATGGTCTACATCCGCGGCAACCGCCGCGACTACGACGACTGGAACCAGCCCGGCTGGGCGTGGGACGACCTCTTCCCCTACTTCCTCAAGTCCGAGGACAACGAGCGCGGCGCGTCCGAGCACCACGCCGTCGGCGGGCCGCTGCCCGTCTCCGACCAGCGCTCGGGCATCCCGATCTCGCCGACGTTCGTCGAGGCGGGCGTCGAGGCGGGTCTGCGGCGCAACGACGACTTCAACGGCGCCGAGCAGGACGGCGTCGGCATGTACCAGGTCACCCAGCGCGGCGGGATGCGCGGCAGCGCCGCGGTCGCCTACCTGCACCCCGCGATGGAGCGGCCGAACCTGACCGTCACGCCGTACATGCACGCCCACCGCGTGCTGTTCGAGGGCACGCGCGCGGTCGGCGTCGAGGCCTCGCAGCTCGGGCAGGTGCAGGAGTTCCGCGCGCAGCGCGAGGTGATCCTGTGCGGCGGCGCGTTCAACTCGCCGCAGCTGCTGATGCTGTCCGGGATCGGACCGGCGGAGCACCTGACGCTGCGCGAGATCGGGGTGCTGCTCGACCAGCCGGCGGTCGGCGAGAACCTGTCCGACCACGCGTGCGTGTTCGCCGTTTGGACAACGCCCGAGCCCGACAGCCTGCTGCGCGCGCTCGAGCCCGCGGCGCTGGAGGAGTACACGGCGACGCAGACCGGGCCGTTCGCGTCGAACCTCGCGGAGGCCGGCGGCTTCGCGCGCGTGGGGGCGGGCGCGCCCGCGCCGGACGTGCAGTTCCACCTCGCGCCGGTGCACATCGTCGACGAGGGGCTCGCCGATCCGCAGGCGCACGGCGTATGGGTCTCGACCTGCCTGCTGACGCCGGGGAGCCGCGGCAGCGTGCGGCTGGCGTCGAACGACCCGACCTCGAAGCCGGTCGTACGCGACGAGTTCTACACCGCGCCGGAGGACCTCCCGCGGCTGCTCGACGGGACGCGGCTGATGCTCGAGATCTGCCGCCAGCCGGCGATCGCGCGCTACTGCGCCGAGCCGTTCACGCTGCCGGCCGACGACTCCGAGGCGGCGCTGCGCGAGCACGTCGCGCGCACGACGTTCCCGATCTATCACCCGGTCGGTACCTGCGCGATCGGGTCGGTCGTGGACGCGGAGCTCCGCGTCCAGGGCGTCGAGGCGCTGCGCGTCGTCGACGCGTCGGTGATGCCGGTCGTCCCGCGCGGCAACACGAACGCGCCGACGATCGCGATCGCCGAGCGCGCCGCGGACCTCATCAAGGGCGTCACGCCGCTGGGGGCGGGCGCGGACGCTCGAGCGGCGGCGTAGGCGGCCCGCGGGGAGACCGCTGGCTGCGGTCTCCCCGGCCGGTGACTTTAAACGAGTTGTTACTGCACTAGTCTCACGGAGACTCTCGTGGTGTTGCCCTGCACTTCGAAGCTGGTCGACTTTCTCGTCAGCTTCGCGGCGGGCGGGCACCCTATCGTTAGTTCGAAGAACTTCGGGATGGCGCGCGTTTCGTCCCATCTCATCGCCGTGATCCGGCCTTCGGCGGCGACTTCGAGTATCGCGAAGAGCGGGATGCCTTCGGTCGACTTGAATAGGCACTGGACGAAGCCGTTCCACATTAGTATGGCGGCGCCGACGATCTGGACTCTGATCCCGGTTATGACCGGTAGCGTTCCGCTGAACGAGTCGTAGCGAACGTGCCACGGGAGCGAGTTGGTGGCGGTCCCGCCGCCCGGGATCGGTTCGACGCCGTTTAGGATCGCGACTTCCCCGCCTTCGAAGCACGTGAGCGGTGCTTCGGCCGCCGTGATGTAGCCGATTAGCTGTCCACTCACCTTCGAGATCGTTCTCGAATGGAAGCTCCCTTCGATCGTCACCTGGCATTCGATGCCGAACGTCCCGCCCGTGTCTATGAATCTGGTCCGTTCGGCCGCTTCCCATACGGCTCTTATGTGCTGTTCGCTGAGTTCCAGCCGTCTTGCGCTCGCGCTCCCGATCGCGACCGAGAGCGCGGCGACGGCCAGCAGCGCGGCTAACGACAGCCTGCGAATGCTCATGCTTGCCCCCTTGTTCATGCGTCTGCCGAGCGGCTAGCGTAAGCCCGCCGCGCGCTACCGCGCAACTTTCGCTCCGCCGCTCGTTGGTGCAACCTGTATCGGCCTACGAAACCAGGGAGCGTCGTTGATGCAGAAGTCGATGAAGTGCGCGCTGGGCGCCGTGCTCGCGTCCGTCGCGCTCGCGGCGCCGGCTGCCGCCAACGTGCAGGTGGGGTCGTCGGGCTGGCAGTGGGGCAACCCGCTGCCGCAGGGCAACACGCTGCGCGCCGCCTCGTTCGCGGGGATGACCGGCTACGCCGCCGGCGACTTCGGCACGCTGCTGAAGACGACCGACGGCGGCAGCTCGTGGAGCGGCCTGCGGACCGGCACCTTTCAGGGGCTGACGGTCGTGCAGGCCGTCGACGCGAACACCGTCGTCGCCGGCGGCGGCTGCGTCGCGCGGCGCTCGACCGACGGCGGCGCAACCTTCACGGCGATCGCGTTCACGCCGCTGGAGGCGACCTGCCGCGCGCGGCTGGCCGACATGTCGTTCGTCAACGCGAACGTCGGCTTCCTGCTGCTCGACGACGGCAGCGTCCTGACGACGAGCGACGGCGGCGTGCACTTCTCGCCGCGCACGGCCGTTCCCGGCACGCAGGCGGCCGGCGGCTCCGAGCAGCCGCGCGCGCTCGTCTTCACGAGCGCCACGACCGGCTTCGCCGCGACGACCTCGGGAGACATCGTCCGGACGACCGACGGCGGCAGCTCGTGGGCCGCGGTGCACCAGGGCGGTCCGGGCGTCAACAAGCTGTGGTTCCTCGATCCGGCGCACGGGTTCGCCGTCGGCAACGCGGGCCTGCTGCTGCGCACCGACGACGGCGGCCAGACGTGGGCGCTCACGAGCATCAACGTGCCCGGCGGCCCAGCGCTGGGCTCGATCCGCTGCTCGACCCCGGCGCTGTGCGTCATCAGCACGCTCGCCGGCAACGAGCTGGTGCGCACGGCCAATGGGGGGGCCACCCCCGGCACGGTCACCACGCCGTCCACCGACCCGATCTACGCGGCCGCCTTCGCCTCCACCGGGCGCGTCTCGGCGGTCGGCGCCAACGGCACGACGGTCGCGTCCGACGACGCCGGCCAGACGTTCACCTCGATCGGCGGCCGGCTCGCCGGCTCCTATCTCGCGGTCCGCGCCGGCGGCCAGCGCGGCAGCGCGTTCGCGCTCGGGCGCTCCGGCGCGCTCGCGAAGACGACCGACGGCGGCCGCCACTGGAACAAAGGCAACGTGCCGACGTCGGCCGACCTGCGCGACGGGGCGTTCCCGACCGCGACCGCCGGCTTCACGCTCGACGGCGACGGCGGGCTGTTCGCCACCTCGGACGGCGGCGGCTCGTGGAAGTCGCTCAATACCGGCAGCACCGCGCGTCCGCTTGCGCTGCTCGCTCCGGACGCCGACACCGTGCTCGTCGTCGGCCCGCGCGGGCTGCGCCGCTCGACCGACGGCGGCACGACGTTCGCGGCCGTCCGCTCGCGCGTCGTCGCCCGCGCCCGCCTGTCGGGCGCAACCGCCGCGCACGGCGGCGCGCTGCTCGTCTGGGGATCGACCACCCTCGCGCGCAGCCTCGACCTTGGCGCCGGCTGGACGGCGATCGCCAAGCCCGGGGCGAGCGCGCGCGAGCGCCGGCGGCTGCGGATCGCGCAGGTCGCGTTCTCCAGCAGCGTCGCCGGGCTGCTGCGCGACACGCGCGGGCGCGTGTGGCGCACGACGAACGCCGGGCGGACCTGGACGCTGCTGCGCGGCGTCGGCACCGAGCGGATCTTCGGCATGGCGGTCAACTCGCCGCGCGCCGGCTATCTCGTGACCGACGCGTTCGGCGCCGGCGGCAGCGGCGGCTACCTGCTGCGGACCGACGACGGCGGCGCGACCTGGCAGCCGCAGTACGTCGTCGCGTCGCAGATCCAGCCGTCCGGCATCGTCGCGACCGCCGGCGGGACCGACTACCTGCTCGGCGGCGACGCGGCCCTGCTGTTCAGCACGAGCGGCGGCAACGCCGGCGCGCGCTCGGCGCTCGCGCTCTCGACGCACTCGCGCCGGCTGACGCGCTCGCGCACGATCACCGTGTCCGGCAGGCTCGCGCCCGCGGCCGGCAACGAGCAGGTGACCGTGTCCGAGCTGGCGCCCGGCGCGGCGCGCTGGGTCCACCACACCGTGCAGACCGCGTTCGACGGGACGTTCGTGTCGAGCTGGCGCGTGCGCACGGGCACGACGAGCTTCGTCGCCCAGTGGGCCGGCGACTTCAAGTCCGCCGGCGCGGGCTCGAAGCTGCTGGCGGTGACCGTCGCGGCGGCGAGGCCGAAGGGGCGCAAGCGCCGCTGAGCGCCGGAGCCGGCGGCGTCATCTCGCGGCGAGCCGAAACGCCACGAGCTGACGCCGCTGGCTTCTCGCCAGCTGGATGCCGCTGCCCGCGATCACGGTGTCGCCGGCGATCGCGACCGGCGCGTCGGTGGCGGCGGGCAGCGGCGCCTTCCACAGCACGCTCCCCGTGCGCGTGCCGAACGCCCACACGCTCCCCTCGTAGGTCGTCGTGAAGACGACGTCGTTGGCGATCGAGGCGCCGCCGAAGATCAGGTGCGGCAGTCTGCGATCCCAGCGGACGCGGCCGCTGGCGACGTCGAGGGCGACCAGCTCGCTGGTGCCCTGCATCGGATCCTGCTGCTTGGGCAGCCCCTGTTCGTGATAGACCGCGTAGAGGTTGTTGACGCCGAGGAACAGCGTGCGCCCGTCGGACGCGGCCTGCGTCTGCACGCCGCCCCAGTCGCCCGGATAGATCCGCTTGCCGTATCTGAACTGTCTGAATTCGCCGTGCATCGCGCGCACGCTGTCGTCGTCATGGCCGTTGTGGATGCCGAGCGAGCGCTTCCACAGCAGCCGGCCGGTGCCGGCGTCGAACGCGAACGCGAAGCCCATCTTCCCGGCGTCGAGCACGATCTGCCGGTGGCCGGCGCGGGCGAGGATCGGCGGCAGCTGGAGGTCCCAGTCGTAGACGTCGTGGGGGCCGACCTGCGTGCCCCACAGGAATCTGCCCGTGCGCGCGTCGAGCTTGACGAGCGAGTTGTTCCATCTGTTCGGGCCCGGGCGGCTCGTGCCCCACGGGGCTTCTTCGGTCCCGGGCCACGGCACCGGGTTCGCGACCGAGATGTAGAGCCCGCCGCGTTCGTCGAACGCCGGCGGGTGCCAGAGCCCGCCGCCGCCATTGACTTCCGGCTGGCCCCACAGGCTCGCCGGGACCTCTTCCCACTTCCAGCGCGGTCTGCCGGTCGCGCCGTCGAGCGCCCACAACGTGGCGATGTCGCCGCCCGCGGCCGGCACGGTGGAGACGTAGACGAGCCCCTCGTGCTCGCCGGGGGCCATGTCGATCCCTTCGTAGGGATGTCCGATCAGGTTTCGGCTCCACAGCTTCCTGCCGGTCGCCTCGTCGAGCGCGAACGCTTCCGTGTTCGTCGCGCCGTAGATCCGGCCGTCCGCGAGCGTGACGCCGTTCGGCCCCTGGTCGACCGATGCGAGTCTCGTCTTCCAGCGCTGCTTTCCGTCGCGCACGTCGATCGCGTAGACATCGGAGCTGCCGTCCTGCGCGTACACGACGCCGCCCGCCACCGCGGCCGTCGCCGTATAGGCCACCGGAAGCGGGAAGCGCCATGCGACGCCGAGCTTCGCGACCGTCGTCGCGTCGATCGGTCCGCCCACGCGGCGCGTGTTGCGCGCGTCGGCGTCGGGACTGGGCCACGAGGGGCCGGCGACCGCGCTCGCGGACGAGCCGGCGTCCCTGCGCGCGCTGCCACAGCCTGTGACGAGCGCGACGGCCACCGTCGCGCTCACGCAGAGCGCGACGCTTCCCGCACGCGTGCGAAGCATCCTCGGACCTCCCCCGTTCCCCCGAAACCGCGGCGAGTCTATCAGCGCCGCTGCGGCGGGCGGTCGGTCCACTCGGAGAAGCGGCCCCGCCTGACGCGCAGCGCGAAGCCGTTGCGGGCCAGCTCCGCGTCCTGCCGGGGGACGATCATCCAGTTGGGCAGGAACAGCTCGTGGGCGCGTTCGCGGCGCATCTGGCCGAGCACGTTGCGGAACTGGCGACGGGTCACGATCGCGTCGACGACGGAGTACGGCGAGACGTTTACGATCCCGGCCCGATCGGCGATCCGGTGCCCGAGCGCTATCAGGATCGCGACGCGCTCGCCCGGGTGAGTGCGGCTCGCGACGAAGCGCAGCGCCGCCGGTTCGGGCAGCTGGCGCGTCCTCGTCGTCCGTCCAAGGCGGGCGATCTGCGACCACGGCGCGGGCGTCTCGGCCAGCGCGCAGGCGGACAGCCCGAGGCCGAACAGGACCAGCAGCTCCGCGAGCCCCGGACGCCACCCGCGCGCGGCGAGGCTGCGCGCCGCCGCGATCGCCAGCAGCGCGAGCGCGAAGCCCCAGGCCGAGAACAGCGCCGTCAGCTTGAACGTGTCGGCGCGCCCGACGAAGTAGCTGCCGGCGATCAGCCCGAACACGCCGCTCCATGCGAGCATGCTCGTCAGCGGCGCTTCGGCGCCGCCCGCCAGCCGCGCTGCGGCGACGCCGATCGCCGCGGCGAACGTCGCGTAGAGCACGAGGTGCAGGCCGAGCGTCGGTATCGGCTGCGCGACGAGGCCCTGCGGCCCGAACAGCCGCGGGAACTCCTGCAGCAGCCCGAAGCGCGGCAGCTCGCCCGCGTGCAGCAGCGTGAGCGCGCACACGAGCGCGACCGCCACCGCCAGGCCGGCCGCGACGCTGCCCGCCCAGCGCGCCGCCGCCGCCCACGAGCGCGGCGGGCGCGCGCACGCGAGCGCGACCGCGGTGGCCGCGAGCGCGCCGGCTCCGAACTCGAGGTTGTTGATCGTGACGAGCCACGCGAGGGCGAACAGCGGCCACGAGCGCCGCGGCGCCGCGCCGTCGAGGTGACGGAGCGTGAGCCAGGCGAGGACGTACGGACCGCCGTAGCGCATCGGCCACACGCTGAAGACCTGCGCGTTCGTGATCCGCAGTCCCGACCCCGGCGGCCCGACGAGGTACAAGAACCCGAACGCCAGGAACGGCAGGAACAGGGCGAGCGCAAGCAGCGAGCTGCGTGCCAGGCGTCGCAGCACGGCGTATACGGCGAGCAGCGCGAGCGCGCTCATCGCGGTGAGCGTCAACGTATAGACCGTGATCGTCTCGCCCAGGACCTTCATCGCTCCCGCCGAGATCCACGGCACGAGCTGGGCGTACATCGCGTGGAAGTCGACGAGCGGCGTGCGGCCGTCCAGCAGCGCGAACGGGTCGTCGAGCGACCACGCCATCAGGCCGTAGCCCTGGGCGTGCACGATCGTCGCTTCGGAGTCGACCGCTGTCAGCAGCCACGCCACCGCCGCCGCGCCCGCGACGACGAGGCAGGCGACGCGGCGCGCGCGGGTCTCGCGGGCGGCGCCCGCCAGTCGTCGCGCGAGCGCGCCGCCGCGCAGCGCGAGCGCTCCCGCCAGCGCGACCGCGAGCCCGCCGGCGACCGCGAGCGTGAGGTCGCCGAGCAGCGGCGGCCGGCCTTCGCGGGAGGCGCTGCGCCGCTCGGCGACGAAGCAGGCGGCGAGGAACGCGAGCGCGAGCAGCTGGCTGGCGCCGCTGAGCGCGCGGATCGTGCCGACCCGCAGCGGCCGCCGCGGCCGCCGAACCCCGACGAGGACGGCGCCCGCCAGCAGCGCCGGCCCGAGCAGCGCGGCGACATAGCGGCCCTGCTTGACCGGATAGGGGTGCCCGAACGCGTAGCCGGCTTCCGGCGGCCACAGCGCTTCGCCGCCGGGTTCGAAAAAGGCATGGCCGAGCACGGGCCCGAGCACCAGGATCGCGACGATCGTCGCGATCGCGCACGGGACGGCGAAGATCCAGGCCAGCTCGCCTGGGCGCAGCGTACGCATCAGCCCCCCACGGTTCCCCCGGGCATTCCATCTCTGGCGTCACCGACCGCCGAGCGGTGATTCTACCGAGCTGCTAAGCCTGCGCCATGCAAGACCCGCGCGACGACGGCGGCTCGGCCCCCCGCACGACGACCGCCTGGGCGCGCCGGCTCGCGACGCCGCTGCGCTCCTACGTGCGCGCCGAGACGGGCGGCGCGCTCGTGCTGCTGGCGGCGACGCTCGCCGCGCTCGCGTGGGCGAACGTCGACCTCCACTCCTACGAGCGCGTGTGGGGGACCGAGCTGTCGATCCGGCTCGGCGGCGCGTCGCTGCACGGGTCGCTGCGCGAGTGGATCGACGACGGGCTGATGGCGATCTTCTTCCTCGTCGTCGGGCTTGAGGCGCGGCGCGAGCTGGACATGGGCGAGCTGCGCGAGCGGCGCCGGATCGCGCTGCCGGCGCTCGCGGCGCTCGCCGGGATGGCGTTGCCGATCCTCTTCTTCCTCGCCCTCGACGGCGGCACGAGCGCCGCGCACGGCTGGGGGATCGCGATGTCGACCGACACGGCGTTCGCGATCGGGCTGCTCGTGCTCGTCGGCCCGCGGCTGTCGGACCGCCTGCGCGCGTTCATGGTCACGCTGCTCGTCGTCGACGACCTCGTCGCGCTGTGCGTGATCGCGACGGCGTACACGAGCCACCTCTCGCTCACGCCGCTCGCCGTCGCGCTCGTCCTGCTCGGCGCCGTGCTCGTCGCGCGCGCGGCGGCGGTGCGGATCGGCCTCGTCTACGCCGCGCTCGGGATCGCGCTGTGGGTCACGGTGCGCGCGTCCGGCGTCGACCCGGTCGTCGTCGGCCTGCTGATGGGGCTGCTGACCTACGCGCGCCCGGCGGCGCGCACCGACCTCGAGCAGGCCAGCGACCTGTTCCGCGCCTTCCGCGAGCAGCCGACGCCGCAGCTCGCGCGCGCCGCGAGCAGCGGCCTCGAGTCGGCGCTGTCGCCCAACGAGCGCCTCCAGCACCGCTTCCACCCCTGGTCGAGCTACGCGATCGTGCCGCTGTTCGCGCTCGCGAACGCCGGCATCGCGTTGCACGCGAGCTTCCTCGGCGACGCGCTCGGCTCGTCGCTCGTGTGGGGGATCGCCGGCGGCTACGTGATCGGCAAGCCGCTCGGGATCCTCGGCGCGAGCTGGCTCGCGCAGCGCGGCTCGGGCGGCGCGCTGCGCCCTCCCGTCGGCTGGGGCGCGCTCGCCGGCGGCGGCGCGGCGGCCGGGATCGGCTTCACGGTCGCGCTGCTGATCGCCAGTCGCGCGCTGCACGGCGATCAGCTCGCCGAGGCGAAGCTCGGGATCCTGCTCGCGGCGACGCTGGCCTCGCTCGTCTCGTGGGCCGTCTTCCGCGCGATCGGGCGGCTCGGCCAGCGCCGCCGGCTCGCGTTGCTCATCGGCGCCGCCGACCCGCTGGAGGACCTCGCGACCCCGGTCGATTCCGACTTCGACCACGTCCGCGGACCGCACGACGCGCCCGTCACGCTCGTCGAGTACGGCGACTTCGAATGCCCGTACTGCGGGCGCGCCGAGCCGGTCGTGCGCGAGCTGCTGGCCGACTTCGGCGACCTGCGCTACGTGTGGCGCCACCTGCCGCTCACCGACGTGCACCCGCACGCCGAGCTGGCCGCCGAGGCGGCGGAGGCGGCCGCCGCGCAGGACGCGTTCTGGGAGCTGCATGCGCTGCTGTTCGAGCACCAGGACGCGCTGCGCCCCGCCGAGCTGCTCGCCTACGCCGAGCGGCTCGGGCTCGACCGCGAGCGCTTCAGGCACGACCTGCGCGAGCGCGCCTTCGCCGGGCGCGTCGCGCGCGACGTCGAGACGGCCGACCTGTCCGGCGTCTCCGGCACGCCGACGTTCTTCGTCAACGGCCGCCGCCACCACGGCGCCTACGACCTCGAAGCGCTGACGGCGGCGGTGAAGGCGGCGCGGGCGCGGGCGCTCGTGGCGGGCTGAGCGGGCGTCAGCCGCCGGCGCGGACCCACGCCGAGTAGCGCCCGCGGGTGGCACGGACGGAGAAGCCTTCGTCGGACAGCAGCGTGCGCTGCGACGGGGAGAGGAGGTTGTCGGGGGTGAACAGCTTGCGCGCGTGCTCGCGTTCGAGCGCGGCGAGCAGGCGTTGCCACTGGCGCTTGGTGTACATCGCTTCGAGCCCCTCGTAGGGCATCACGTCGACGAGGTGCAGGTCGTGCGCGATCCGCTTCCCCATCGCTATCAGGATCGCGACGTGCTCCCCGGATCTCGTCTGCTCGCCGATCAGGCGCGTCGCCTGGGACTGGTCGTAGAACGCCGGGTGCGTCGTGCGCCCCAGGCGCTGGAGCTGCGTCCACGGAGCCGGCACCTGCACGAGCGAGCAGGCCGCCAGCGCGAAGCCGGCGAGCACGAGCAGCTCCGGCAGGCGCGGGCGCCGCCAGGCGCGGGCGGCGAGGCTGCGCACGACCACGACGGTCAGCAGCGCGAGCGCGAAGGACCACGCGGAGAACAGCGCCGTCAGCTTGAAGATGTCCGAGCGCCCGGCGAAGTAGGAGGCGCCGAGCAGGCCGAAGACGCCGCTCCAGGCGAGCATCCCGGTGAGCAGGCGGTCCGGGTCGCGGCGCACGAAGCGCACCGTCGCGGTCGCGATCGCGGCCGTGTACGTCGCGTACAGGACGAGATGGAAGCCGGCGCTCGGCAGCCGCTTGGCGACCGCGCCCGAGCGTCCGAAGATCTGCGCGTACTCGACCAGGAAGCCGGGATGCGGCAGGCTGCCGCTGCGCACGAGCGCGATCGCCGCGACGATCGCGACCGCTCCCGCCAGACCGCCGGCGATCGCGCCCGCCAGTCGCGCAACCGCTTGGCGCGAGCGCAGCGGCCGGGCGGCCAGCACGGCGAACAGCGTGCCGGCGAGCGCGCCGCCGCCGAGCTCGAGGTTGTTGAGGGCCACGAGTCCGCCAAGCAGGAACAGCGGCCATGTCCGGCGCGGCCGCGCGCCGTCGAGATGGCGGGCGGTCAGCCAGGCGAGCAGGTACGGGCCGGCGTAGCGCATCGGCCACACGCTGAAGATCTGCGCGTTGTCCGGGCGCTCGCTCGCGACGTTCGGCTGCACCCACTGCCAGGGGAGCACGAGAAAGCCGGTCGCGAGCAGCGGCAGGTACAGCGCGAGCGCGAGCAGCGAGCTGCGCACGATGCGCCGGAAGGTGGCGTACACGGCCAACAGCGAGATGCCGCTGATGCTCGTCATCGCGACCGAGAAGACGCCGATCGTCGTGCCGAAGAGCGCCATCGGCAGCGCGCCCACGTAGGCCCAGAGCCCGCCGTAGAGCGGGTAGTAGTTCACGAGCGGCGTGCGCCCGTCGAGGATCGCGAGCGTGTCGGCCATCGCCCACGGCGGCAGGTCCACGAACGCCGAGCGGCCGGTCGAGCCCTCGGTGTTGACCGCGGTCAGCAGCCAGCAGGCGGTCAGCAGCGCGGCGACCGCGAGCGCCGCCATCCGGCGTGCGCGCGTCTCGCGCACCAGGCGCGCCGCGCGCTCGCGGATCGGCGCCGCCCGCAGCGCCGCCAGCGCGGCGAGCGGCAGCGCGACGGCGGCCGCGTACGTCCAGGGCGCGAACACGCGCCATTCCCAGTGCGCGGACGGGACCACGACGTTGCTCTGGCCCAGCGCCGCCGCCACGACGAGCGCGAGCGCGAGCAGCTGGCCGGCCAGCACCAGCGGGCGCGCCATCGCCCCGGTCAGGTGCGGCCGCCGGCGGGCCGCGGCGAGCACGAGCAGCGCCAGCAGCGGCGGACCCAGCAGCGCGAGCGCGATGCGCGCGTGCTTGGCCGGTTCGGGCTGGCCGATCATGTACATGGTGTCCGCCGGCCACATCGCGTCGTCGCCGTGCGGCGCCAGGAAGCGGTGGCCGAGCGGCGGGCCGAGCACGACGATCGCGGCGACGAGCGCGACCGCGCAGGGCAGCAGCGCGATCCACGCGATCTCGTCCGCCGCGAGCGCGCGGGTCCGTGCACCTGTCGATCCCCCCGGCATCCGCATCCCCCAGACGGCGCCGCCGTCGCTCAGGTTTGCGGCGCCTCGTCGCTGCCCGAGACGCTAACAGCCCTCCAGAGCGCGTGCAGGACGCACGGAGGCGTGCGCGCCGGCCCCGACCTGCTATATCAGCCGGCCGTGCCACCCGCCGCCCTGCAGATCGCCGACCTGGTCAAGCGCTACCCGACGGGCACCGAGGCGCTGCGCGGCGTCTCGCTGCGGATCGAGGCCGGCCAGTTCTTCGGGCTGCTCGGACCGAACGGCGCCGGCAAGTCGACGCTGATCCACTGCACGACCGGGCTCGCGCAGCCGACCTCGGGCACGATCGAGGTCTTCGGCCACGACGCGATCTCGCACTACGAGCAGGCGCGGCTCGCGGTCGGGCTCGCGCCGCAGGACCTCAACCTCGACTGGTTCCTGACCGTCGAGGAGACGCTCGACTACCACGCCGGCTACTTCGGCATGCCCAAGCGCGAGCGGCGCGCGCGCACCGAGGAGCTGCTGGAGGCGTTCTCGCTGACCGAGAAGCGCACGGAGCGCACGCGCACGCTGTCGGGCGGGATGAAGCGGCGGCTGATCCTCGCGCGCGCGCTCATGCACCGCCCGCCGCTGCTGATCCTCGACGAGCCGACCGCGGGCGTCGACGTGGAGCTGCGGTTGGAGCTGTGGCACTACGTCAAGCGCATCAACACCGAGGGCACGACGATCCTGCTCACGACGCACTACCTCGAGGAGGCCGAGCAGCTGTGCGACCACATCGCCTTCATCAACGGGGGCGAGATCGTCGCGCAGGGCACGAGCCCGGAGCTGGCGGCGCGCTTCGGCGTCGGCTCCCTGGAGGACGCCTACCTGGAGCTGGTCGGGCGCAAGGAGCTGTCGCGCGCGCACGTCGCGGTCGAGGACGACGACGCGGTCGCGGAGGGCGCAGCGTGAGCGCGGCGCAGATCCGCTTCCTCACGCTCGTGCGGCGCGAGGTCAACCGCTTCATGAAGATCAAGCGCCAGACGCTCGGCGCGCCGCTGCTCGACACGTTCCTCTACATCTCGGTCTTCGGCGCCGCGCTCGGCACGCGCATCCACACGCTGCACGGCTTCAAGTACGTCGTGTTCGTGATCCCGGGGCTGATCATGATGACGTGGGCGATCAACGCGTTCGCGAACAACTCGTCGTCGATCCTGCAGCAGAAGTTCCAGAAGGCGATCGACGACCAGCTGTCGTCGCCCGCCTCGCCGCTCGAGCTGCTGCTGGCGTTCTCGCTCGGCGGCTTCCTGCGCGGCGGGCTCGTCGCGCTGATCGCCTTCTGCGTCTCCTCGCTGCTCGTCGACCTGCCCGTCGAGCACGCGCTCGTGCTCGTGCCGGCGCTGTTCCTCGTCGGCATGTTCTTCGCGCAGGCGGGCGTGCTGATCGGCGTGCGCGCCGAGCAGTTCGACGACGTCGCGGTCGCACAGACGTTCGTGCTGCAGCCGCTGATCTTCCTCGGCGGCGTCTTCTACTCCGCCCAGCTGCTGCCGCAGCCGTTCGAGACGCTCACGCACTTCAACCCGATCTACTACATGATCGCGTGCGTGCGCTACGGCTTCCTCGGCTACACCGAGGTGAACATCGCGCTGTCGCTGAGCGTGCTCGCGGCCGCCGTCGCGGCGCTCACGGCGTTCAACTACCGGCTGTTCGCGCGCGGCTGGAAGCTGCGCGCGTAGCGCGCGGCTCAGCGGTAGAACGGCAGGCTCGTCCCGCCGGCGTCGCGCAGCACCGCGCGGTAGAGCGTGTCGAGCACGTCGCGGTGGCGGGCGGCGACGTCGCGGCGCTCGCCGGGATCGGCGCGCAGGTCGAACAGCATCCGCCCGCGGTCGTTGCCGCCGGCGATCATCGCCCAGTCGTCGTCGCGCACGTAGAAGTGGTTCGCGTAGCCGCCGTACCAGAACGGGCGCGCGCGGCGCGGCTGCGCGCCGCGCAGCAGCGGCGAGAGGTCCGACCCGTTCATCGCGCGCGGCGCCGGCACGCCCGCGATCGACAGCAGCGTCGGGCCGACGTCGTGCGGGGAGGCGAAGTACGGCGTCGCCGCGCCGGCGCCGCGGCCCTGCGGGTCGCGCAGCAGGAACGGGACGTGGATCAGCTCGGGGTGCAGCTCGACGGCCGGCTTGCCGGTCCAGCCGCGCTCGCCGAGCAGGATCCCGTGGTCGCTCAGCAGCACGAGGACCGTGTCCTGCGCGCGGCCGCTCGCGTGGAACGCGTCGAGCAAGCGCCCGAGCCACGCGTCGGTCATCGTCACGGTCGCCGCGTAGACGGCCGGCAGGCGCCGGCGCTCCGCCGCCGTCAGGTACGAGGCGTGGGTGTAGCGCACGTCGCCCGGCTCGACTCCGCGGTAGCGCGGGTCGCCGTAGCGGTTGAGGTACTTGCGCGGCGGGTCCCACGGCTCGTGCGGGTCGAAGCAGTCGACGACGAGCGCGAACGGCCGCTCGCCGCCCGCCTCGCGCAGCACGTCGACCGCCTGCGTGAAGACGCGCGCCGCGCCCGACTGGCGCTCGTCGCGCCCGGCGCCGGTGTTCGCGAGGTACTGGCGCAGCCCGGTCAGGTAGCGGCGCGTGCGCATCCGCTCCGGCAGCCAGTGCAGCAGGTCGCGCTCGGAGACGCTCGACGCCGGCTTGCGCGCGCCGACGCGGCCGGAGATCGGCAGGAAGCGGTCGACGCTGCGGCGGAAGCCGTCGAACGGGCCGGTGAAGCCGACGAACGGGTTGTCGGTCACGTAGCCGGTCCACCAGCCATGCGCGCGCAGCGCCGACAGCCACGTCGTGTCGTGCGCGCCGACGCCCGCCCAGCCCGGCGTCGCCGGCAGGCCCTTCACCGGGCGCCAGCCGCGCCACGGGTAGATGCGCCGGCCGAGCAGCAGCGAGCGGCGCGCCGGCACCGTCGGCATCGCCTCCGGGAAGCCCCGCTCGAAGCGCAGCGACTCGCGCGCGAGCGCGTCGAGGTTCGGCGTGTGGACCGGCTTGAAACCGTAGGCGCCGACGTGGTCGGCGCGCAGCGAGTCGATCATCACGACGAGCAGGTTCGGCCCGTCGGGGCGTGCGGCGGCGGATCCGGCGACGCGTCGCGAGCCCAGCAGCCCGATGCCGCCGGCCGCCGCCGCGGCGCCCGCGCCGGCGCGCCGCAGCAGCTCGCGTCGGTCGATCGCGCCGCCGCTCACCGGTGCGGCGTCACCGCCTTCGACGCCGCGAGCACCTTGCCGGAGCCGTCCTTCGCCTGCACGGCGACGAACGGCTGGCTCGTCCTGACGACCGCCTTCGTCTCGAAGCCGCTGCGGCGGACCGAGGCGACCACGCGCAGCTGCGCCGGGCTCGGGCCCGCGAGCACGTTCCAGGCCGCGACGTTCGTCGCGCCGTTCCAGCTCGCGTAGACCGTCGCGGTGCCCTTGCCGTCGCTGCCGGCGGCGATCGCCGGCGCCTCGGCCGGAGTCGCCGTCCAGGGGAACTTGTACGCGCGGTAGCTCTCGTCGCCGCGCGGGAAGCGCAGGTCGAGCAGCAGCCGCCCGTGACGGTCGAACTCGGAGGCGAGCGGCGCGCTGCCCCAGCCGACGAGCTCGTCGCCGTTGGGCAGGTTCTGCATGTTGCCCTGGCTGTTGGCGAGCACCTTCGGCGTGTGCAGGTAGTTGCGCACGAGCCACGCCTTGCGGCTGTGGACGTCGACGTGGATCCCGATCCCGTGCGACTGCGTGTGGACCGGCGGGGCGCCGCCGTCGTCGTAGAGCGTGACGGTGCCGTCGGGCAGCGTGCGCGCGTCGTGCTGCCAGGCGAACGTCGAGCCGCGCGCCATGCGGAACGTGCTGCGCTTGCCGTTCAGCCGCCAGTCGACCGCCCCGGTGGCGCGGCCGAGCTTGTAGACCGCCCAGGTGTTGCGCGCCGAGACGAGCAGCGAGCCGTCGCCGTTCTCGTTGACGGAGTTGATGTGGAAGTAGTCGTAGACGTGGCCGTCCTGCCTCGGCGGCGGCGCGTAGGACTCGCCGGGCGCGACGTGGTCGAGGCTGTGCCACTCGAAGCGCACGAAGCCGGTCTTGACCTCGACCTCCTGCACGACCGAGTCGAGCACGATCGCGCGCCGCGCGCCGTGGATCGACGAGAGGTCCCACACGACCGGGTTCTCGACCACGACGAACGCCGTGTCGCGCGGCGTCAAGAGGAGCTCGTGCGGGTCGGCCCGGTAGCCGTTGCCGGCGTGCACGGTCGCGACGAGACGGTAGGAGGCGTCGTAGACCATCCCGACGCCGGAGCCGACGCCGGCGTTGACGAACCCCTGCCACCAGGTGATCACCGGCTGGCCCTGGTAGCGCTGCTCGCGCACGTCGAGCGCGAGGTCGGTCCCGCTCAGCGGATGGAACCAGATCACCTGCCCGCGCGCGTCGACGATCGCCGGGCCGGGCTGGCCGGGGCCGTGCAGGCCGGGGAACGCGAACTCGCCGAGGAAGAACGCGCCGAGCGCGGCGCCGGGCCTCGACGTGCCGACGCTCAGCTTCGCGGGCACGAGGTCCGGGCGCGAGTGGAAGCGCTCGACCGCGCCGCGCAGGACCGGCGGCGGCAGCTTCACGGGCCGGATCGGGCCCCCCTGCGTCGCGATCTGGAACGACCAGGCGCCGTTGCGGCTGAAGTGCACCGGCAGGTGCGACTGGACTGTCACCGTCTCGCCGGCGGCGAACGGCTTGTCGGGCAGGAAGCTGGCGCCCTGGCCGTCGGAGTGCGCCATCAGGCGCCCGCCGTGGGCGCCGGTCTTCGAGCCCGTCACGGCGAGCGCGCCGACCTGGCCGGGCGCGACGCCGCGCAGGCTGATCTGCGTCTGCGCGGAGGCGACGTGCGAACCGGGGCTCGGATACGCGCTCACCGCCGTCGCGGCGCCGGCGCCGGGCGCCGCGACCGCCGCCGCGCTCACGCAGATCGCTGCCGCCCAGGCCGTCCTGCGGCCCATCCCTCTTCGCATCCGCGCTCCTTGGTCGTTGCTCCGGGCGTGCCCTCCGCGTCTCGTTCCCAACCAAAACCCAACGTTCGCCGAGAGTTGCGTTGGCGCACCCGCGGTCGTCCGCACGCTGTCATCGCGCTTGACGCGAGCGCGCTCGCCCGCCACCCTGGCCGGCCGGACCGGGACCGAGGGGCATGACGCGACGACGGACGACAACGGCGCTGGTCGCGCTGACGCTGAGCGCGATCGCGCTGGCGGGCGGCGCGCTGGCCGACCGCGCGCTGCCGGCGCAGCACGCGCCGCGGCCGCGCGTCCGCGTGCGGCTGCCGGCGCCGCGCGTCCCCGCGCCGGCGCCGGCGCCGGCGCGCCCGAACATCGTCTTCGTGCTCGCCGACGACCTCGACACGAGCCTCGTGCGCTTCATGCCGCACGTCCAGCAGCTCGCGGCGCGCGGCGTCTCGTTCTTGAGCTACTTCGTCAGCGACTCGCTCTGCTGCCCGTCGCGCGCGTCGACCTTCACCGGCGCGTTGCCGCACGACACCGGCGTCTTCACCAACAGCGGGCCCGACGGCGGCTGGGACGTCTTCCACGCGCGCGGCGAGGAGGGCGCGACGTTCGCGACCGCGCTCCAGGGCGCCGGCTACCGCACTGCGCTGATGGGCAAGTACATGAACCAGTACCCGGCGCGCCCGCTGAACGGGCCCGGCTCGCCGCCCTACGTGCCGCCCGGCTGGAGCGAATGGGACGTCGCCGGCAACGGCTACCCGGAGTACGACTACAAGCTCGCGCGCGACGACCGCGTCGTGCGCCATGGCCACGCGCCGCGCGACTACCTGACGAACGTGCTCGCCCGCAACGGCCTGCGCTTCGTCGACGACTCGGTCGCCGCCGGCAAACCGTTCATGCTCGAGCTGGCGACGTTCGCGCCGCACGCGCCCGCCGTCCCCGCCCCGCAGGACCGCGGCCGCTTCCCCGGCCTGCGGGTCCCGCGCGACGCCTCCTTCGACGAGGCCGACATGGCCGACAAGCCGGCCTGGATCCGCGACCGGCCGCCGCTGGGCGACGGCGAGATCGCCAACCTCGACGAGGGCTTCCGCCGCCGCGTGCGCTCGGTGCAGGCGGTCGACCGGACGCTGGGGCGGATCGAGGCACGCCTCGCGCAGCTCGGCGTCGCGGGCGACACGTACGTCGTGTTCTCCTCCGACAACGGCTTCCACCTCGGCCAGCACCGCCTCACGGCCGGCAAGCTGACCGCGTACGACACCGACATCCGCGTGCCGCTGATCGTCGCCGGGCCGGGCGTCGCGGCCGGCGCGCGGGTCGGCGCGCTGGCGGAGAACATCGACCTGTGCCCGACGTTCGCGCGGCTCGGCGGGGCGTCCGTTCCGCCCGGCTCCGACGGGCACAGCCTCGTGCCGCTGCTCGGCGGGGGGCTCGCGCCCTCCGACTGGCGCAGCGGCGTGCTGATCGAGCACCACGGCGGCGCCCCGCCGTCGACCGACCCCGACTTCGCGCCGCCGTCGAGCGGGGACCCACCGACGTACGAGGCGCTGCGCACCGCGCGCAGCCTCTACGTCGAGTACGCCGACGGCGAGCGCGAGTACTACGACCTCGCGCGCGACCCGCTCGAGCTCGACAACCGCGCAGACGCGCTCACGCCCGCCCACGCCGCCGCGCTGCACGCCGCGCTCGGGCGGCTGAGCGAATGCCACGGCCGCGTGCAGTGCTGGGCGGCCGGGCACGTCGGCGCCGGCTGAGGCGCGCTAGCCTGATCCGCATGTGCCGGAACATCAGAACGCTCCACAACTTCGAGCCGGCGGCGAGCGACGAGGAGGTCCGCGCGGCCGCGCTGCAGTACGTGCGCAAGGTCAGCGGCACGACGAAGCCGTCGGCGGCGAACGCGGCGGCGTTCGACCGCGCCGTCGAGCGCGTCGCGCACGCGACCGCGCACCTGCTCGACGAGCTCGTCACGTCGGCGCCGCCGAAGGACCGCGAGGTCGAAGCCGCAAAGCGCCGCGCCCGCGCCGCCAAGCGCTTCGCGGCGGCGTGAGCGCGGCGTACGAGGCGCTCGGCGGCGAGCGCCACCGCCACGGCGCGCTCGTGCACGAGCACCCGCACCGCGGGCCGCACGCGCACGCGCCGGCGGCGCACCGGCACGCCCACGACCACGGGCACGGGCACAGCCACGGCCTGATCCACCCCTCGATCCGCCGCTCGCGCGAGGGGATGCGCGCGGTCGGGCTCGCGCTGCTCGTGCTCGGCGTGACCGCCGCCGCCCAGACCGCCGTGTTCGTCGTCTCGGGCTCGATCGCGCTGCTCGCCGACCTGATCCACAACGCGGGCGACGCCGCGACCGCGATCCCGATCGGGATCGCCTTCATGCTGCGCAGCGCGCGCGCCGAGCGCTGGGCCGGGCTCGCGGTCGTCGCGGCGATCTTCGCCTCGGCGTGCGTCGCCGGCACCGAGGCGGTGCTGCGCCTGATCCACCCGCAGCACGTCGGCGCCTTCGGTGCGCTCGCGGCGGCCGGTGCGCTCGGCTTCGCCGGCAACTGGCTCGCGGGCGCGATCCGCAGCCGCGCCGGGCGCCGGCTCGACAGCCCGGCGCTCGTCGCCGACGGCGCCCACGCGCGCGCCGACGCGTACGTCTCGCTCGCCGTGATCGCCAGCGCCGCCGCCGTCGCGCTCGGCGCGCCGGTCCTCGACCCGCTGATCGGCCTCGCGATGACGGCCGTTATCCTGCGCATCTGCCGGCACTCGTGGCAGGTCGTGCGCGCCGGCGCGCACGCGCACGACCACTGACGCCGATTGTCGCCCCGCGATGCGGGGCACTGGACTGCCCATGCTTCGCCCCTGGCTGGCGTGGTGGATCGTGAGCGCGGCGCTGTGGATGGCGCTCGTCGACAACCAGCCGCTGCCCGAGCTGATCGCGGGCGCGGTCGTCGCGACGCTGGCGGCGACCGCTGCGGTGCTCGTACGCCCGTGGGAGCGGCCGTTCCGCCTGCGGCTGCCGCCGGGCGCCGTCGGCCGCGCGCTGCGTCAGCTCGCCGGGCTCGCGGGCGACGTGCCGGCGCTGGTGCGCGTGCTGTGGCGCCGCGGCGTGCTGCGCCGGCCGGGACGCGGCGCGCTCGTCGAGGTCCCGTTCGCCGACGTGCCGCCGCGCGCGCCGCGCGACGCGCGCGAGCGCGCGCTGGCGCAGGCGCTCGGCTCGCTCGCGCCCGCGACGACCGTGATCGACCTCGACCCCGAGCGGCGCGTGCTGATCGAGCACCGGCTGGAGGGCTCGCCGTGAACGGCTGGCTGTGGGCGGCGGCGGTGCTGGCGGTCGCGCTGATCCCGCTCGCGGCCGTGTGCGCGCTGCGCCCGCCCGAGGACGGGATCGTCGCGCTCGAGGCGGCCGGGCTGGACGCGGCGCTCGCGCTCCTGCTGCTCGCCGAGGGCCTGCACCGTCAGGGCTTCGCGAGCCTCGCGATCGTGCTGGCGGTCATGTCGTTCGCCGGCTCGATCGCGTTCCTGCGCTTCCTCGGGCGGCTGGAGTGACGAGGCGGGCGCGATGCGCGACGCGATCACCGCGGTCCTCATGTGGGGCGGCCTCGCCGCCCAGGCGCTCGCCGTGCTCGGCGTCGCGCTGCTGCGCGACGCGCTCGACCGCGTCCACTACCTCGGCCTCTCGACGCTCGCGACGCTGCTGCTGGCGGCCGCGGTCGTCGTGCGCGAGTCGATCTCGCTGATCGGGATCGCGGCGCTGCTGCTGGCGGCGTTCGTGCTCGTCTCCTCGCCCGTGCTCGCGCACGTGACCGCGCGCGCGGTGCAGATCCGGCGGGAGCGGCGCGGATGAGCGCGTCGCGACACGCGGCCGCGCTTGCCGTGCGCCGCAGGCGGGAGCGGCGCGGATGAGCGTGCTGCAGCTGGCCGCGCTCGGAGCCGTAGCCGCCTGCGGGACGGGCGTCGCGCTCGTGCGCGAGCCGGTCCGCCAGGCGATGGTCGCGGGTGTCTTCGGGTTGTCGCTCGCGCTGCTGTTCTTCGCCTACCAGGCGCCCGACGTCGCGCTGTCGGAGCTCGTCGTGGCGACCGTCGCGGTGCCGCTGATGGTCGTGCTCGCGCTCGCGCGCGTGCGCGAGGAGCGCGCGGAAGGCGACGGGGACCCGTGAGCCGCGCGACCCGCACCCGGCTCGCGCTCGCCGCGCTCGCCGGCCTCGACGCGCTGCTCGTGCTCGCCGTCACCGGACTGCCCGGCGCCGGCCATCCGGCCGGACCGAACGCGCAGCACGTACCGCTCCTGCTGGCGCGCGACCGCCAGGTCGCCAACGCCGTCAACGGCGTCACGTACGACCTGCGCGGCGCCGACACGCTCGGCGAGGAGCTGATCCTGTTCGCCGCCGCGCTCGGCGCCGCCGTGCTGCTGCGCACGGGCGCGCGGCCGAAGGAGGCGAGCGCGCGGCGGACGCGCACGACGCCGTCGAGCGCGCTGCGGGCGCTCGCGACGGTGCTCGTCGCGCCGCTGCTCGTGCTCGGCGCCTACGTCGTCACGCACGGGCACCTGAGCCCGGGCGGCGGCTTCCAGGGCGGGGTCGCGCTGGCCGCCCTCGTGCTGCTCGTCTACGCGGCGGGACGCGACGCGCGGCTGCGGCGCGCGAGCGCGCCCGAGCACGGCGCGGAGGTCGTCGAGGCGGCCGGAGCGGTGGCGTTCGCGCTCGTCGCGCCGGGCGGGATCGTGCTCGCCGGCGCGCTGCTGGCGAACTTCATCGCGCACGGCACGCTCGGCTCGCTGCTGTCGGGCGGGACGATCCCGCTGCTGAGCCTCGTGACCGGCGTCGAGGTGACCGGCGCGGTCGCGCTGATCATGCTCGAGTTCATGGAAGGCGAGTGGTGACGGTCGCGCCGTACCTGGTGGCGGCGTGGCTGCTGGCGGTCGGCCTGTGGGGCGCGATCACGAGCCGCCACCTCGTGCACATGGTGCTGTCGCTGAGCGTCGCGCAGGCCTCGACGTACGTGCTGCTGCTGGCGGTCGGGTACCGCGCCGGGGGCGTCGCGCCGATCTTCGGCGACGTCAAGCCGGGCGTCGCGACGGTCGACCCGGTCGTGCAGGCGCTGACGCTCACCGACGTCGTCGTCGAGGCGACCGTGACGGCCGTGCTGCTCGCGCTGACGGTCCAGGCGCACCGGCGCTTCGGCACCGTCGACCCGGATCGCATCGGGGCGCTGCGCGGATGACGGCGCCGGGAGTGGCGGCCGCGTGAACGCCGTCGCGGCGCTCGCGTTCCTCGTCCCGGTCCTCGCCGCCGGCGCGGTCGCGCTCGCCTCGCCGTGGACGGGCCGGCGCTTCGCGGTCGGCGTCGCGCTCGCCGGGGTGCTCGCGGCGGCCGCGCTGTGCGCCGTCCTGCTCGGCCACGCCGGCGGCGGGCACGTCGTCGTATGGCTCGGCGGCTGGCATCCGCGCGGCGGGGTCGCGTTCGGGATCGACTTCGCGGTCGACGCGCTCGGCGCCGGACTGGCGCTGTTCGCGGCGGTGCTCGCGCTCGCGGCGTTCGTGCTGTCGGGCCGGCTGATCGTCGTCGCCGCGCAGCAGTTCCACGCCGTCGCGCTGCTGTTCGTCGCGGCGATGATCGCCTTCTGCCTGACGGGGGACCTCTTCAACCTGTTCGTCTTCTTCGAGCTGATGAGCGTCGCCGCATACGTGCTCGTCGGCTACGAGGTGCGCCAGCGCGCCGCGCTCGAGGGCTCGCTGACGTTCGCCGTGACGAACACGGTCGGCTCGCTGCTGCTGCTGTTCGGGATCGCGCTCGTCTACGGCAAGACCGGCTACCTGAACCTCGCGCAGATCGGGCGCGCGCTCGCGGCGCACGGCGCCGACCGCACGGTCGTGATCGCGTTCGGACTGATCGCCGTCGGGCTGCTCGTGAAGGCGGCCGCGGTCCCGTTCCACTTCTGGGTCGCCGACGCGTACGCGGTCGCGCCGACGCCGATCTGCATCCTGCTCGCGGGCGTCTTCTCGGAGCTGGGGCTCTTCGGGCTGGCGCGCGTGTGGTGGACGGCGTTCGCGCCGGCGCTCGGCGGCCACGCGGAGGCGCTGCGCGCGATCCTCGTCTTGCTCGGCGTGCTGACCGGGGTGACGGGCGGCGCGCTCGCGCTCGCCCAGCACCACCTCAAGCGGATGCTCGCGTACGTGACGATCGCCCAGATCGGCGTGATGCTCGCCGGGATCGGGCTGCTGAGCGCCGACGGCCTGGCGGGCGTCGCGCTGTTCGTCGTCGGCGACGGGCTCGTGAAGGCGACGCTGTTCACGTGCGTCGCGATCGTCCAGCACCGCTACGACCACGTCGACGTGCGCGCGCTGCACGGCTGCGGGCGGGAGCTGCCGCTTGTCGGCGCGGTCTACGGCTTGGCGGCGCTGGCGGTCGCGGGGCTGCCGCCGTTCGGCGCGTTCGTGGGGCGCGCGACGATCGAGGACGCGGCGCTGAAGCTCGGCGGCTACGGCTGGCTGCCGGCCGCGCTGGCGCTCGTCTCGGCGCTGTCGGCGGCCGCGCTGCTGCGCGCGGGCGCGCGCGTGTTCGGCGGCTGGGGCGCGCCCGCGCCGCGCGACCTGTACGCGGACGCGCGCGACGAGGAGACGGCCGACGAGGCGTCCGACGCGCCGCGCGCGGCGTCGCCGTGGCTGTGGGGGACCGCCCTCGCGCTGCTCGTCGCGGCGCTCGCGTGGGGGCTCGTGCCGGGGCTCGTGTCCGGTGCGGGCCACGCGGCGGCGCGCTTCGCCGACACGGCCGGCTACGCGCACGCGGTGCTCGGCGGCGCCGCGCCGCCGCCCGCGCAGGCGCCGGCCCTCGCCTGGCCGGGCGCCACCGGCCTGCTGTACGCGCTCGCCTCGGTCGGCGCCGCGCTCGCGCTCGCCGCCGCCGGCCTGCGCATGACCCGCGAGCCGCGTCCCGCGGAAGCCGCGATCGACCGCATCCGCGCGCTGCACAGCGGCCACCCGGGCGACTACGTCGCCTACGCCGCCACCGGCGCGACGGTCCTCTGCGCGCTGTTCGCGGTGACGCTGACGTGACGCGCGCCGTCACTCATTGTCGGGCAGCCGCCGCTCCCCGCCGCCTGCGCGACGATCGCCGGGTGCATCCGCACGCTCGGGCAGGTCAGCGCCGTGCCGACCCGCATCCGCGCGGTCGCCTGCGCTATGCCGCGCGGGGCGCCGCCGCGGCCGCCTGCGCGCCGGCCGACTTGACCTCCTCGAGCGTGTGCTGCTCCTGCTCGAGGTTCTGCTCCAGCAGCCGCACGACGTCGTCGCGGCCCATCGCGCGCGCGTTGATGATCAGGTTCTCGTAGACGCCGATCTCGTGGTGCTCGACCTCCGTGGCGCCCTGCAGGATCACGCCGTCGACGAGCGCGTCGTCGGTCTTCTTGATCGTCGCCTTCGCCTCCTTGTCCAGGCCCTCGATCGCCGGGCACGGCGAGGTGTCGACGTCCCAGCCGAACGACGCGAACGCCGCCTCGATGTTCGCGATCTGCTGGCGCGTCTCGTCCTGGTGGTGGCGCATCAGCGCCTTGACGCGCTCGTCGTGCGCTTCCTCCACGTTCTCGGCGAGCATGTCGAGCACCGTCTGCTCCATCTTGAGCGCGGCGCCGAGCTTGTAGTTGTACGCCTCCTGCGGGGTGTTGAGCCGCTCGAACATCGATCGGACCTCCAGGGTCGGGTCGGGTGGTCGCCTCCCGGCTACCCTGCGTCGCGGCGCGGAAACGGCAGCCGGGGCCCGTTTGCGCGACGCGCGCGCGGGTAGCGGGCGGCCATGTCACCTCACACGCTCGAAGAGCAGCTCACCTCCTATCTGACCGATGCGCACGCGATCGAGCGCCAGGCGCTCGCGCAGCTGCGCCACGCCCCGAAGATCGCCGGCGACGAGGCGCTCGCGGCGATCCTGCGCGTCCACGAGGCCGAGACCGAGCGCCACGAGCGGCTCGTGCGCGAGCGCCTCGAGGCGCACGGCGCGAGCCCGTCGCGCGTCAAGGACGCGGTGATGGAGGCGGGCGGCATCGGCTTCGTCCTGTTCGCCGGCGCGCAGGCCGACACGCCCGGCAAGCTCGCCGCGCACGCCTACTCCTACGAGCACCTCGAGCTGGCCGCTTACGAGCTGCTGGCGCGCGTCGCCGAGCTGGCGGGCGACGCCGATACGGTCGCGGTCGCGCGCGCGATCCGCGACGAGGAGGCGACGATGGCGCGCCGCATCGAGGCGACGTTCGACGGGGTCGTCGCGGCCTCGCTGCAGGCGGGGCGCGAGCACGATCCCGCCAAGCTGCTCGACGTCTACCTGGCCGACGCGCACGCGCTCGAGGAGCAGGCGCTCGGGCTGCTCGACAAGGCGGTCGAGATCGGCGGGCCGCCCGAGCTCACGCGCGCCTACGCCGAGCACCTCGAGGAGACGCGCGGTCACGTCGAGGCGGTCGAGCGGCGGCTGGCCGAGCGCGGCGCGAGCCCCTCGAAGCTCAAGGACGCGGCGCTGCGGCTCGGCGCGATCAACTGGGGCGCCTTCTTCGCCGCCCAGCCGGACACGCCCGGCAAGCTGGCCGCGTTCGCGTTCGCGTTCGAGCACCTCGAGATCGCCGGCTACGAGCAGCTCGCGCGCGTCGCGCGCGCGGCGGGGGACCCGGAGACGGTCGCGGTCGCGGAGCGGATCCTGCGCGAGGAGCGCGCGGCCGCCGGGCACGTCGCCGACAGCTTCGACCTGGCCGTGACGGGGTCGCTGGCGGCGCTCGGCGTGGCGACGGCCTGACCGTTTGCGGCAGCGCGACGCGGGCACTTAACCCGCCATGCCGGCAACCGGCTTCCTCGCACTGGCGATCTTCGTCGGGCTCCTCATGCTCGTCGTGTTCGGCGCCGCCTGGTTCATCGCGATCCCGGTGGCGCTGCTGCTGTTCCTGATCCCCGTCGCGTTCGTCACCGTGCTCGCGGCCAAGCGCAGCGGGCTCGGCGCCGACCACCCGACCGGCTCGGACGCGATGCCGTCCAGCGCGGAAGCCTCCTACGACCCTCGCATCGATCCGTCCCAGCCCCCGGCGGCGCCGCGCTGATCCCCCTCGCGGCGCCGCCGTTCCCCCTACGCGGCGGCGCGCACGGCGCGCAGCGCCGGCAGCACCTGCTCGCCGTAGACGGCGATCGCGCCGAGCGGGTCGGCGCCGGAGTCGTTCGCGAGCACGACGGTCGTGGCGCCCATCGCGATCACGTCGCGGATGCGCTCGACGTGCACCGCGGGGTCGGAGGAGCAGATGATCGCTTCGCGCAGGTCCTCGTCGGAGACCTGGCGCTCGGCCTCCTCCTGCATCGCCCTCGGGTCGTGCCAGTCCTCGACGTAGAACTCGCCCGGCTGGGCGCCCTTCCAGACGCGCGCGCCCTCGAGCGCCGCCTCGTCGTCAGGCGCCCACGAGAACGCCGCCTGCAGCACGATCTCGCCCTGTTCGCGGCCGAGCCGCGCGCGCTCGGCGCGGTAGGCCTCGATCACGCGCGGCGCCTGGTCGGGATCGGCGAGCGTCCACAGCCCGTCGCCCTGGCGCGCCGCGACGCGCGCCGCGCGCGGACCGAACGCCGAGACGTAGATCGGCGGCCGTCGCTGCGGCCGGCTGTGCAGGACCGCGCGGTCGGTCGCGAAGAAGCGGCCGCGCTCGCTGATCGTCTCGCCGTCGAACAGACGGTGGATCAGCGCCAATGCCTCCTCCATGCGATCTACCTGGTCGCGCACCGGCGGCCACGGCGCGCCGAGCGGCGACTCGTTGAGCGACTCGCCGGAGCCGAAGCCGAGGAACGGGCGGCCGGGGAACATGATCTCCAGCGTCGCCCACGCCTGCGCGATCAGCACCGGGTGGTAGCGCGGGCCGGCGGGCGTGACGGCGGTCCCGAACGGCAGCGAGGTCGCCTGCGCGGCGGCGCCGAGCCAAGGCCACGCGTGGCCGGACTCGCCGCCCTCCCACCACGGCTGCAGGTGGTCCGAGCAGCAGAAGCCGTCGAAGCCGGCGCGCTCGCCGGCGATCGCCTGGCGCAGCAGCTCGTCCGGCGGGAACTGCTCGTGGCCGACGAACAGGAACAGGCGCGGCGCGCTCATGTCCGCGCGCTACCCGCAGGGCGGCGCGGCAAACGGGAGCGGGCTATAAGCGCCCAGCCGTCCGGGTAGGTTCCCCTCGTGCCGCGCCGCCCGCCGATCCCCGGCTTCGTCCGCCAGCTGCAGGGGGACCCGCTCGGGCTGGGCCGCGCGGCGCGCTCCCCGCGCAGCGAGCGACTGGCGCCGCGCACGCGGACGGCCGACCGCGTCGTGCAGTCGATCTGCCCGTACTGCGCCGTCGGCTGCGGGCAGAAGGTCTACGTCGAGGACGAGCAGGTCGTCCACATCGAGGGCGACCCGGACTCGCCCATCTCGCGCGGGCGGCTGTGCCCGAAGGGCGCCGCGTCGGCGGGGTACGTCAACTCGCCGGTGCGCGAGTACAAGGTCAAGTACCGCCGCCCGTACGGGACCGAGTGGGAGGAGCTGGGGCTCGACGACGCGATGGACATGATCGCCCGGCGCCTGCTCAAGACGCGCGCGGAGACGTGGGAGGACGTCGACGCCGACGGCAAGCCGCTGCGCCGCACGCTCGGGCTCGCCGTGCTCGGCGGCGCCACGCTCGACAGCGAGGAGAACTACCTGATGAAGAAGTTCTTCTCCGCCGCGGGCGCGGTGTCGATCGAGAACCAGGCGCGCATATGACACTCCTCCACGGTCCCCGGTCTGGGGACCTCGTTCGGGCGCGGCGGCGCCACCACGTTCCAGCAGGACCTCCAGAACGCTGACGCGATCCTCATCATGGGCTCGAACATGGCCGAGCAGCACCCGGTCGGGTTCCAGTGGGTGATCGAGGCCAAGGAGCGCGGCGCGACGGTGATGCACGTCGATCCGCGCTACACGCGCACGTCCGCGATGGCGGACCTGCACGTGCCGCTGCGCGCCGGCACCGACATCGCGTTCCTCGGCGGCGTCATCAACTACATCCTGGAGAACGAGCGCCAGTTCACCGAGTACGTCCGCCACTTCACGAACGCGCGCGTGATCCTCAAGGAGGGGTTCGAGGACACCGACGAGCTCGACGGCTTCTTCTCCGGCTGGGAGCCGGAGGACGGTGTCTACAAGATCGACACGTGGGGCTACGCCGGCACCGAGTCCGAGCTGCCCGCCGGCAAGAAGGAGCAGACCGGCGACGTCTCCGGCGACCAGGCGCACGGCGCGCACGGCATGACGCTCGAGCACGGCGAACCGCCCGAGGAGGACTGGACGCTCCAGCACCCGCGCTGCGTCTTCCAGGTCCTCAAGCGCCATTACGCGCGCTACACGCCCGAGCTGGTCGAGCAGATCTGCGGCGTCCCGCGCGAGCAGCTGATCCGCGTCGCCGAGACGCTGTGCCGCAACTCCGGCCGCGAGCGCACCGCCGCGATCTGCTACGCGGTCGGCTGGACGCAGCACACGCACGGCGTGCAGAACATCCGCGCCGCCTCGATCGTCCAACTGCTGCTCGGAAACATCGGCCGGCCCGGCGGCGGGATCCTCGCGCTGCGTGGCCACGCGAACATCCAGGGCTCGACCGACATCCCGACGCTCTACGACATCCTGCCGGGCTACATCCCGATGCCGCACCCGGACTCCGACGACGACCTCGACCGGTTCGTTGAGCTCAACGGCCCCGACACCGGCGCATGGGGCTCGCTGAAGTCCTACGCGGTGAGCCTGCTGAAGGCCTGGTGGGGCGAGGCGGCAACGCCGGAGAACGGGTTCGCGTTCGAGTACCTGCCGCGCATCGACGGCGACCACTCGCACTACCCGATGATGCTGCGGATGATCGACGGCGACACGAATGGCTTCCTCGTGATCGGCCAGAACCCGGCCGTCGGGTCGGCCAACTCCGCGCTGCAGCGCAAGGCGCTGCGCAACCTCGAGTGGCTCGTCGTGCGCGACACCAACGAGATCGAGACCGCCGCCTTCTGGTACGACTCGCCGGAGATCGAGAACGGGGAGGTCTCGCCCGAGCAGATCGGCACCGAGGTCTTCTTCCTGCCGGCCGCCGCGCACACCGAGAAGGACGGCACGTTCACGAACACCCAGCGCCTCTTGCAGTGGCACTTCAAGGCGGTCGAGCCACCGCAGGACTGCCGCAGCGACCTGTGGTTCACCTACCACCTCGGCCGCCGCGTGCGCGAGCTGCTCGCCGGCTCCGACGACCCGCGCGACCGCCCGCTGCTCGACCTCACCTGGGACTACCCGACGCAGGGCCCGCAGGACGAGCCCGACGCCGACGCGATCATGCAGGAGATCGGCGGCCGCCACGCCGACGGCACGTTCGTGACCAAGTACCAGGAGCTCTCCGACGACGGCTCGACGACGTGCGGCTCCTGGATCCACGCCGGCATCTACGCCGACGGCGTCAACCAGGCGGCGCGCAAGAAGCCCGGCTCCGAGCAGAGCTGGATCGCGCCCGAGTGGGGCTGGGCGTGGCCCGGCAACCGCCACATCCTCTACAACCGCGCGTCCGCCGACCCGGACGGGAAGCCGTGGTCGGAGCGCAAGCGCTACGTGTGGTGGGACGCCGAGCAGGAGGAGTGGACGGGCCTCGGCGACTCGCCCGACTTCGAGCCGACGAAGGCTCCCGGCTACAAGCCGCCCGAGGGCGCGAAAGGGATGGACGCGCTGACCGGCGACGCGCCCTTCATCCTGCACCCGGACGGGCTCGGCTGGCTGTACGCGCCGCAGGGGCTCGTCGACGGCCCGCTGCCGACGCACTACGAGCCGCACGAGTCGCCGGTCCCGAATCTGCTCTACGCGCAGCGCGCGAACCCGACGCGCCAGACGTTCGCGCGGCCCGAGAACCCCTACAACCCGTCCGACGTGCAGCCGGGCGCGGACGTGTTCCCGTTCGCGCTGACGACCTATCGCCTCACCGAGCACCACACCGCCGGCGGGATGTCGCGCACGGTCCCCTACCTGGCCGAGCTGCAGCCGGAGATGTTCTGCGAGGTCTCGCCGCAGCTGGCGGCGCTGCGCGGGCTGGAGCATGGCGCGTGGGCGACGATCGTCACCTCGCGCGCCGCGATCGAGGCGCGCGTGCTCGTGACCGACCGCATCCAGCCGCTGACGGTCGCCGGGCGGATCGTGCACCAGGTCGGCCTGCCGTACCACTGGGGACGGAAGGGGCTGGTGAAGGGCGACTCGGCGAACGAGCTGCTGGGACTCGCGCTCGACCGCAACGTGCACATCTCCGAGTACAAGGCGGCGACGTGCGACGTCGTGCCGGGCCGGCGGCCGCGCGGGCCGGCGCTGCGCGAGCTGGTCGACGCGTACCGGCGGCGCGCCGGGATCGTCCCCGGCGAGCGCTCGCCCGAGGACATGGCCGGCCGCGCGGAGGGAGGCTCGTCGTGAGCGCGCTGGAGGTCCGCACGTACGGCGCGGACGCGAAGCCGCGCGTCGGCTTCTTCACCGACACCTCGCTGTGCATCGGCTGCAAGGCGTGCGAGGTCGCATGCAAGGAGTGGAACCGCGTGCCCGAGTCGCCGCAGGGCTTCACCGGCAACTCGTACGACAACTCGATCGACCTCGGCGCCGACCGCTGGCGCCACGTCGCGTTCGTCGAGCAGCGCAAGGAGCTGGGGGCGGACGGCGTCGCCGACGGCGGGCTCGTCGAGACCGCCTCGCTCGAGGCGCTGCTGTCGGAGACCGGCCTGCAGACCTACCAGGACGGCGAGGGGATGCGCTGGCTGATGGCCTCCGACGTCTGCAAGCACTGCACCAACGCGGCGTGCCTGGAGGTCTGCCCGACGGGCGCGCTGTTCCGCACCGAGTTCGACACGGTCGTCGTGCAGGAGGACGTCTGCAACGGCTGCGGCTACTGCATCCCCGCCTGCCCGTTCGGCGTCCTCGACCAGCGCGAGGGCGACGGGCGCGCCTGGAAGTGCACGCTCTGCTACGACCGCCTGCGCGACGATCGCGAGCCCGCGTGCGCGCAGGCGTGCCCGACGAGCTCGATCCAGTTCGGGGAGCTGGAGGAGCTGCGCGCGCGGGCGGACGCGCGGCTGGAGGCGCTGGCCGAGGCGGGCGCCGCGAAGGCCCAACTGTACCTGCGCGGCGAGGACGACGGGATCGGCGGCGCCGGCGCGTTCTTCCTGCTGCTCGACGACCCGGAGGTGTATGGGCTCCCGCCGGACCCGGTCGACGCGACGCGCGACGTCGGCGAGACGTGGGCGGCCGTGGGGGCGGCGGCGGTCGGGTTGGGGGCGCTGCTGGCGGCGGCGTTCGCGGGGACGCGGCGGTGAGCGAGCCGCGCTCCTACTACGGCCAGCCGGTCATCAAGGAGCCGATCTGGACGCCGGAGATCCCGTGGTACTTCTTCGCCGGCGGGCTCGGCGGCGCGTCGGCGGGGCTCGCGTGGCTCGCCGGCGCGCGGGGGAACCAGGTGCTCGCGCGGCGCGCGTGGCTGCTCGCGGCGGGCGGCGTCGGCGCCAGCCCGCTGCTGCTGATCTCCGACCTCGGGCGACCGGCGCGCTTCCTGAACATGCTGCGGATGTTCAAGGTCACCTCGCCGATGAGCGTCGGGTCGTGGATCCTCGTCGGATCGGGCGCGACGACGGGCGCGGCGACGCTGCACGCGCTGACGGGGCGGCTGCCGGGGGTCGCGCGGCTCGCGCGTCCCGTGGCAGCGCTGCTCGGGCTGCCGCTGGCGAGCTACACCGGCGCGCTGATCGCGCAGACGGCGGTGCCCGTGTGGCACGAGGCGCGCCGCGACCTGCCGGCGCTGTTCGCGGCCGGCGGCGCGGCGAGCGCCGGCGCGGCGGCGACGATGCTGACGCCGATCGCTTGGGCGGGGCCGGCGCGCCGGCTGGCGGTGATGGGCTCCGCCGCCGAGCTGCTGACGATCCCGCTGATGGAGCACCGGCTGGGGGACCTGGGCGAGCCGTACCACTCCGGCGTGGCCGGCGCCTACGGCCAGCTCGCGCGCGGGCTGACGGTCGCCGGCTCGCTGCTGCTCGCGGCGCGCGCCGGGCGCTCGCGGCGCGCCGCCGTCGTGGGCGGCGGGCTCGTGCTCGCGGGCGCGCTGTGCGAGCGCTGGAGCGTCTTCAAGGCCGGGTTCCAGTCGGCGCGCGACCCGAAGTACACGGTCGAGCCGCAGCGGTGGCGCGTCGAGACGGGCGCGGCGCGCGGGGCGAGCCGGCGGGCAGCGGCCGGCGATGGCGGGGAGCGCGTGGAGCCGGCGGCGCCGGATGCCCGCGCGCCGTCCGTCGAGTCGCCGCTCGGCCGCGAGCAGGGGAGCTGAGCGGTGCTGAGCGCCCACGAGATCGCCGACTGGACCGGGCTCGTCGCGCAGGATCCCTACGGCGAGGCGATCGGCTCGATCATCGGCGCGCTGCACGACCGCGACACCGGCGCGCCCGAGTGGCTGCTCGTCGTCGGCGAAGCGCGCGAGCCGGAGGGCTGGCTCGTGCCGGTCGCCGGCGCGCTGCCGACCGGCCGGCGGATCCGCGTCGTGCCGACCGCGTCAGCCGTGCGCGCCGCGCCGCGCGCGCGGCTCGGCGGCGAGCTGGACGTCGAGGCCAAGCGGCGCGCGGCCGAGCACTACGGCCTGACGCTCGACATGGCGGCGTCGGGCAGCGGGCAGCTGCGGCCGAGGTCATGAGCCGCCCGACCGACTCCAGCTGGGCGCTGGCGCAGCCCGCGCACGACGAATCCCAGCCGTAGCCAGCAAAGTTGCCAAGCTGATGCTTGCTCGCAAGATTGCGAGCAAATACGGCTACGCAGCCGCGAGCTGCGGCGACCAGTCGATCCCGCGCGCACGCGCGCACCGCTCGACGGACCGCAGCGGCTGGGCGCCGAGGTTCTCGAGTACGGGCATCGGCATCTCGCCCCGCATGCTGCGCACCAGCAGCTCGCCCACCAGCTCGTCCGCGAAGGACGGCGTCATGCTGCGCACGCCCTCGAAGTCGAGCACGATGCCACCCCCGTGCTGGTCGTAGACCGTCACGAAGTCCGAAAGGCATCGCTTGCCGCGATCTCGGGTCGAGAAGACGCGGCCGTGATCTGCAACGTGGTAGCGCATGAGTCCTCTAGATCGACTTCTCATCAAAAGTATCCACCACGTCCCGGCGGTACGAGTCGTGGCCGCGATTTCGTCGCAAGTTCGAGACGGACCCATGTCCCAGCTGTCGGCTCCTGCGTGCTCCAGCCGCGTCGCATCGTCTGGCGGCCGTCGATCATCGACATCGAGAAGCGGCCGTTGCCCGCCCACAACGCGCGGAGCCGCACGAGGAACAGCGGTTCCACGAAGGTCAGGTTGGAGAGGTCGAGCTGAAGCGCCTGCGCCTTCTGCCTGGCGGGTCGAAGCGGGAGCCACTCGCCCCACTTGCTGCTGAGTCCGCCGTCGGACGGCACCGTCCATGGCTTGCTTCTCGTCATCGAGGCGCGACGGCCTTGTCGATCATCTTCTGAATTCTCTTAATTGTCGAAGATCGAGATTGCCGCCGAGCGGATGACGGCGGCGGCGGTGTCGAGCTCGTCCTCGGCGAGGGTGCGGGGGTCGACGAGGACGCGGCCGTCGGCGATGCGGGGGATCAGCGGAGGGTCGGCGGATCGGAGGGCGGCGGCGAGCGGGGCGGGGTCGGTGTCCGGTCGGTTGAGCGCGACGGCGGGGCCGGTCAGCTCCAGCAGCGGGAGCGCGCCGCCGCCGACGCGGGCGACGGACTCGACGAGCTCGGCCTGGGGGCCCGCGGCGGCTGCGAGCTGCCGTGCTCGGGCATCGAGGGTCTCGTGCGGGACGTCGAGCATCGCGAGCACCGGGATCTCCCGCCGCGCGCGCTCCGGGTCGCGGTAGAGCGCGAGCGTCGCGCTCAGTGCTGCGATGGGGAGGCGGCCGATCCGCAGCGCGCGCGCGAGCGGATGGCGGCGGCAGGCCTCGACGGCGTCCGCGCGCCCGACGAGGATCCCTGCCTGCGGGCCGCCGAGCAGCTTGTCGCCGCTGAAGCACGTCAGCGCGGCGCCGGCCGCGACCGAGTCGCGCACGGACGGCTCGCCGGCGAGCGCCGGCACGAGGTCGCCGGCGAGCGCGCCCGAGCCGACGTCGTCGATCACCGGCGCGCCGAGCCGGCAGAGCTGGTCGACCGCCACCTCCTCCACGAACCCGAGCGTGCGGAAGTTCGACTGGTGCACGCGCAGCAGCACGGCGTCGCCGCCGGCCTCGCGCAGCGCGCGCTCGTAGTCGGCGAGCCGCGTGCGGTTCGTCGTGCCGATCTCGACGAGCCGCGCGCCTGCCTGCGCGATCACGTCGGGGATGCGGAAGCCGCCGCCGATCTCGACGAGCTGCCCGCGGGAGACGATCACGGGGCGGGGGATGGCCGCGCCGCGCGCGGCATCGGCCGCGCCGGGTCCGCGCGGCGCGGGCGCGCCGGCCGCGGGCGCGTCGCGCCGAGCACCGCCGCCGGGTGGGTCCGCACGACCCGCGAGCGCGGCGACCGCCAGCAGCACGGCGCCCGCCGCGTTGTTGACCGCGAGCCCATCCTCCGCGCCCGTCAGCTCGCGCAGCAGCTCGCGGACGTGCTCGTCGCGGTGGCCGCGGCACCCGCTGTCCAGCTCCAGCTCGAGGTTCGCGCTGCCGCGCGCGGCGTGCTCGACGGCGGCGACCACCGCGTCCGCGAGCGGCGCGCGGCCGAGGTTCGTGTGGATCACGACGCCGGTCCCGTTCAGCACGCGCCGCAGCGTCGGGCGCAGCCGCTCGCGCGCGCGGGCGGCGAGGTCCGGCTCGTCCCGCGCGCCCGCGAGCAGCTCCGCGCGCCGGCGCTCGATCGTCGCGCGCGCGACCGCGGTCGCCTCGGCGGGCGTGGGGGAGCGGCCGGGCGGTACGTCGTCGTGCGCCGGCGCGCCGCCGTTCACGAGCTGCGCCGCGAGCCGGTCGACGGCCGGCAGCGCGCGCAGGCGGGCGCGCAGCTGCGCGCCCTCGGCGCCGCCCGGCGCGTCCGGCGACGGGTCGCCCGGAGCGGGGGTGCGCGGCGCCTGCGAGTCGCCGCCGGCCGGCGCGGCGGACGCGCGCGGCGGCGGGTCGTCGGGCGGCGGCGTCGCGCTCACCGGATCCCCTCGCGCGTCGCGACGCGGCGGTGCGCGAGCTCGCGGCGGTCGTCCGGCAGGCGGCGCGTGACGCGCTGCGCGTCGAGGTGCTCGAGGAACGCCTGTGCCGAGCGACGCGAGATGCCGAGCGCGTCGCGCACGCCGGCGAGCGTCGTCGGCCCCTCGCGTTCGAGCAGCGCGACGATCTGCTCGGCGACGTCCGCGACGACGTCGGCGTGCGCGTACAGCCGCTCGCTCACGCGCACCGCGCGGCCGTCGTCGCGCAGCCGCCGCAGCGCCGGCCGGTCGTCGGCGAGCTGCGCCTCCGACACGAACGCCGCGCCGGCCTCGCGCAGGCGCTCCTCCAGCGCGCGCAGCCCCTTGGCGTCGGGGGGCGGTGCGGCGGCGCGGGAGCCGGGGCCGGCTGGCGAGCCGCTCGCGCGGGAGGCTGCGGCGCCGCGCGTGACGCCGCCGCCCGAAGCGGCGGCGGGCGCGGCCGAGCGGGCGCCCGCACGGGCCGCCGACAGGGCGCCGGCCGCCTGCGCACGCGGCGCCGCCTCGCCACGCCGAAGCGCCCGCAGCCGCTCGACGATCGCCGGCCGGCGGCCGTGACGTCCGGCGGCCGCGTCGAGCACGACGCCGCCGCCGAGCGTGTCGGGCGGCGCGAGGCGGCGCACGACGACGCGGTCCCCGTCGAGCGCCGCCAGCGGCGCCTCCAGGCGGACCTGCCACAGCCCGTCGCCCGCGTCGAGCAGCGACAGCCGCCCCGGCACGTCGCGCGTGCCGTGGTGGACCTGCACGCGCTCGCCGTGCCGCGCCCCCTCCAGCTCCAGCGCGCAGTCGAGGATCGACGTCTCGCGCAGCGCGCCGGGCGCCGCCAGCACGTTCCCGCGCGCGACCTCGCGCACGCGCACGCCCGCCAGGTTCGCCGCGACGCGCTGTCCGGCCTGCGCCCGCGGCACGTCCGCGTCGTGGACCTGCACGCCGCGCACGCGCACCGCGCGCCGCTCGCCGTCCGCTCGCACGAGCTCGACCTGATCCCCGACCGCCAGCGAGCCGCTCCACAAGGTCCCCGTCACGACCGTCCCGCGCCCGGCGACGCTGAACGCGCGGTCGACGTGCAGCCGCGCCGGCCCCGGCGCGCCGGCGCGCGACGGCAGCCCGGCCGCCAGCCGGTCGAGCGCCTCCAGCAGCTGCGCGATCCCCTCGCCGCTGCGCGCGCAGCACGGCACGACCGGCGCGCCCGGCAGCAGCTCGGCGACCTCGCCGGCGGCGCGCGCCGGATCCGCGAGGTCGCACTTCGTGACCGCGACGACGCCGTCGCGCACGCCGAGCCCGCGCAGCACGGCGGCGTGCTCGATCGTCTGCGGCATCACGCCGTCGTCGGCGGCGACGACCATCAGGTACGCGTCGATCCCGCTCGCGCCCGCGACCATCGCGCGCACGAAGCGCTCGTGGCCGGGCACGTCGACGACCGACACGCGCCGGCCCGACGGCAGCGCGAGCGGCGCGTACCCGAGCACGATCGTCAGCCCCCGCGCGCGCTCCTCCGGCAGGCGATCGGTCTCGACGCCGGTCAAGGCCGCGACGAGCGCGGTCTTGCCGTGGTCGACGTGGCCGGCGGTGCCGAGCGTGAGCGGGCCGGCGGCGGGCGGGGCGCTCATCGCGCCGGCTCCCGGGCGGCGCCGGCGCCGCGCCCGCAGGCCGGCGCGGAGGAGCGCGAGCGGGCGGTCGCCGCCGCGCGCGGACGAGCGAGCGTCACGGAGCGGCGAAGGAGTCGAACCTTCCCGGCGCGGGAAGCGCGCCGCCGACGGCTTTGAAGGCCGTCCGGGGCACCGGCCCCGGGCCGCTCCCTGTCCTGCGACGACGGACCACCGCGCAGCATCGCCCATCCGCTCACCGCACGACGATCTCGCCCGCGGGGCCGGTCGCGAGCCGGCCGATGACCGGACCCGGCAGCGCCGAGCGCGCGGCCTCCGGCGCGACGGCGATCAGCAGCCCGCCGGACGTCGTCGCGTCCGTGACCAGTCGCCGGCGCCACGGCGCGACGCCGGGCTCGAACGCGGCGAACGACTCCGCCCACGCCGCGTTGCGCCGGCTGCCGCCCGAGACGTCGACGGCCTCGTCGGCCAGCAGCTCGTCCACGCCCGCCAGTGCCGGCACGGCCGCAGCGTCGATCTCCGCCGCCAGCCCGCTCTCGCGGCACAGGTGGTGCAGGTGACCGAGCAGCCCGAAGCCGGTCACGTCCGTCATCGCGTGCGCGCCCAGCTCGACGGCGGTCGCGGCGGCGTCTGCGTTCAGCTCGGTCATCGCCTCCACCGCGCGCGCGAGCAGCGCGTCGTCGCGCACGCCGTGCTTGCGCGCCGTCACGACCGCGCCGACCCCGAGCGGCTTGCTCAGCACGAGCACGTCGCCGGACCGGCCGCCGGCGTTCGTGACGATCCGCGCCGGGTCCACGACGCCCGTCACCGCCAGCCCGTACTTCGGCTCGGCGTCGTCGATCGAGTGCCCGCCGGCGAGCAGCGCGCCGGCCGCGGCGCACACGTCGAGCCCGCCGCGCAGCACCTCGCGCAGCACGTCGCCGCCGAGCCGCGCCAGCGGGAACGCCACGAGGTTCAGCGCGCTCAGCGGCGTCGCGCCCATCGCGTACACGTCGCTCAACGCGTTCGCCGCCGCGATCCGCCCGAAGTCGTACGGGTCGTCGACCAGCGGCGTGAAGAAGTCGACCGTCTGCACGAGCGCCAGGTCGTCTCGCACCCGCACGACCGCCGCGTCGTCGCACGACTCGGCGCCCACCAGCAGCCGCTCGTCCACGACCGGCGGCAACCCGCGCAGCAGCGGCAGCAGCTCGGCCGCCGGCAGCTTGCAGCCGCAGCCCGCGCCGGCCGCCAGGGCGGTCAGGGGGACGGCCTCGATCTCCGGCGCGGCGCCCATCGCGACAGTTTCCCTCAACCGCGGGAGGGTAGATCGGTCCCACCGTGGTCGACACGCGTCACGAGTACGACCGGGTGGCCGGTCTCTACCTGCCGATCGCGGTGGGGGTCGTGGTCGTGATCGTCGGGCTGGTGATCGCGTTCGCGCTGCGCTACCGCACGCGCGAGGGCGTGACGCGGCCGGCGAGCCGGCTGTCGAGCGCGCCGAAGACGGAGGCCGCGTTCGTGCTCGCGCTCGCCGCGGTCGCGGCGCTGCTGCTGTGGCGCACGTTCAGCGTCGAGGCGCGCGTCGACCGCGGCGCCTCCGGGGCGCCCGTGCAGGTCGACGTGACGGCGGCGAAGTGGCACTGGCGCTTCGACTACCCCCAGTACGGGATCGCGCAACGCGGCACCGACCGCCGCCCGCCGACGCTCGTCGTGCCGGCCGGCACGCGGGTCGGCTTCACGCTGCGCTCGGTCGACGTGATCCACGCCTTCTGGATCCCCTCGCTGCGCTTCAAGCGCGACGCGACGCCCGGGCTGACGACGACCTTCTCGATGACGTTCGGGACCCCGGGCTTCACGCGCGACGGCGGCGAGTGCTCGGAGTACTGCGGCCTCGACCACGCCTTCATGCGCTTCGACGTGCGCGTGCTGCCGGCCGCCGCGTTCGCGCGCTGGGCGGCGGCGCGGCGCGCCGCGGCGGGCGCGGCGGGAGCGCGCCCGTGACGGCGACCGGCGAACGGCTCGCGCCCCCGGCGCCCGCCCCGGGCGTCCCCGGCGGCCTCGTCGGCGCGCTCGCCGGCACCGACCACAAGGCGATCGGCCGCGGCATGTTCGTGACCGGGTTCGGCTTCTTCCTCGCGGCCGGCGTGCTCGCGCTGCTGATGCGCGCCGAGCTGCTGGAGCCGGGGATGCAGATCGTCACCCGGCAGGGCTACAACGAGCTGTTCACGATCCACGGCTCGACGATGTTCTACCTGTTCGCGACGCCGGTCGCGATGGCGCTCGGGGTCTACCTCGTGCCGCTGCAGATCGGCGCCGAGCGGGTCCAGTGGCCGCGCCTCGCGCTCGGCTCGTGGTGGCTCGTGATCGCCGGCGGGCTGACGATGTGGGCCGGCTTCCTGACCGCGCAGGGCGCCGCCGACGTCGGCTGGTACTCGTACGTCCCGCTGTCGGACATGTCCAACTCGCCGAGCGTCGGGACCGACTACTGGATCATCGGCGTGATCCTCGCGGCGAGCGGGGGGCTGCTCGCGTCGGCCTGCATCCTGGCGACGATCGTCCGGCGCCGCGCGCCCGGGATGACGATGCTGCGCCTGCCGGTCTTCAGCTGGACGATGGTCGTCAGCTGCCTGATGACGCTGACCGCGTTCCCGGCGCTGATCGTCGCGCTGGCGCTGCTGTTCGCGCAGCGCCAGCTCGGCGGCGTCTACACGACGCCGACCGGGCCGATCGACTACCAGCACCTGTTCTGGTTCTTCGGCCACCCGGTCGTCTACATCGTCTTCTTCCCGTTCCTCGGGGCGGTCGCGGAGGCGATCGCGACCTTCAGCGGGCGGCGCTGGTTCGGCTACCGGCCGTTCGTGATCTCGCTGATGGCGTTCGCGGCGCTGTCGATGTCGGTGTGGGGCCACCACATGTTCACGACGAGCGCCGTCGAGAACCGCTACTTCTCGCTCACCTCGACCGCGCTGCTCGTGCCGGCCGGGGTCGAGTACTTCGACGCGCTGGCGACGATGTGGCGGGGCCGGATCCGTCTCGCGACGCCGATGCTGTTCGCGCTCGGCTTCCTCGTGCTGTTCCTGATCGGCGGCCTGACGGGGATCTGGGTCGCCTCGCCGCCGCTCGACTACCACGCGACCGACTCCTACTTCGTCGTCGCGCACTTCCACTACACGCTGTTCGGCGGCAGCGTGATGGGGCTGTTCTGCGCGATCTACCTGTGGTGGCCGAAGGTGACCGGGACGCTGCTGAGCGAGCCGCTCGGCAAGCTGCACTTCTGGCTGACCGCGATCGGGATGAACGTGACGTTCTTCCCGCTGTTCTTCCTGGGGCAGGACGGGATGCCGCGGCGCGTCGCCGACTACTCCCCGCGCAGCGGCTGGCAGCCGCTCAACGTCGTCTCGACCGCCGGCTCGTGGCTGCTTGGGATCTCGGTCCTCGTGTTCCTGGTGAACCTGTGGGTCTCGCGGCGGCGCGCGCTGCCGGCCGGGCCGGACCCGTGGGGGGGGTTCACGCTCGAGTGGGCGACCAGCTCGCCGCCGCCGCGCGAGAACTTCCCCGGGCTGCTGCCGGCGGTGCGCTCGTTCGCGCCGCTGCTCGACCTGCGCGAGGCGGCCGCGGAGGAGGCCGCGGCGCGGGGGGCGCCGGCGTGAGGTGGGCGAGCGCCACGATGCTGCTGTGGGCCGCGATGCTCGGCGTGCTCGGCGGCGTGCTGTGGGCGGTGTTCGTCGAGGTCGACTTGTTGAGCGTCCTGCTGCCGGCGTTCGCAGTCGGCGGGACGGCCGCGATGGCGGCGCTGGCGGCGCGGCGCGGCGGGCGCACGCCGCGCGCGGTCCTGACCGGCGACCCGGACCCGCAGCTGAGCCTGTCCGCGCCGCTCGTCGCGGTCGCGATCGCGCTCGTGCTGCTCGGGCTGGAGGTCGGCACGTTCCTCGTCTTCGTCGGCGGCGGGCTGGCGCTGCTCGGCGCCGGCGGGCTGGTGCGCGAGTGGCGCGCGGAGCGGAGGGCGTGAGCGTGCGGCCGGCCGCGCTGCGGGTCGCGATGCTCGCCGCGGGCGCGGCGGTCGCCGTCGCCGCGCTGTCGCCGCCCGTCGACGCCTGGGCCGACGAGCGGCTGTCGGCGCACATGGCCCAGCATCTCGCGCTCGCGCTCGCCGCCGCGCCGCTGCTCGTCGCCGGCGCGCCGATCTCGCTCGCGCTGCGGGCGCTGCCGCGCGACGGTGCGCGCGCGCTCGCGCGGCTGCTGCGCTCGCGCGCCGCGCGCGTGCTGACGCACCCACTCGTGACCTGGACGCTGTTCGCCGCGACGATGATCGCGACGCACCTGACCGGGCTGTACGCGGCGACGCTGCGCCATCCGGCGCTGCACGCGGCCGAGCACGTCGCCTACCTCGTCACCGCGTTCCTGTTCTGGCTGCCGGTGCTGGGCAACGAGCCGTTGCCGCACCGGCTCGGCTGGACCGGTCGCATGCTGTACCTCCTGACGGCGATGCCGGCGATGGGCTTCGCAGGCGTCGTGCTGGCGACCGACGAGCGCGTCCGCTACGCCGCCTACCTCGCGCCGGCGCGGCGGCTGGGGATCTCGGCGCTCGCCGACCAGCACCTCGCCGGCACGATGATGTGGGTCGGCGGCTCGGCGATCGCGGCCGTGCTGACGCTCGTAGCCGCCTGGACCGCGCTCGTGCAGGAGGAGCGGCGGGAGGTGGCACGCGAAGGGCGGCGGGACGCGGCGTCGGCGGGCCGGGGCGCGGGTGCGCTTGCCGGCCGAGTCCCGCTGTGGGCGCGGACGGCGGGACCTGGCCGTGGTGGGGTCGCGCAGTCTCGCCGGCAAGCGCCCCCGCGCCCCGGCAGGCGGCGGCTGCTCGCGTTCGTCGCCGTCGCGTGCGCGGCCGGCTGCGTGTGGGAGCTGGCGGCGGCGGCCGGCGCCGGCCGCGGCGCGACGCCGCCCGCGGGCGCGGCGGCGGCCGGGGCGCTCGTCGCGCGCGGGCGCGTCCTGTTCGGAGCCGGCTGCTCCTCGTGCCACGGCTTCCACGGCGAGGGCGTGGCGGGCATGGGTCCCTCGCTGCACGGCGCCGGCGCGCTCGCGGCCGACTTCTACCTCTCGACCGGGCGGATGCCGCTCAACAACCCGGCCGACCCGCCGGTCCGCTCGCACCCGAGCTACACGCGCGCCGAGATCGCCGCGATCGTCGCCTACGTCGGCGCGACGTTCGGCGGTCCGCCGATCCCCGCCGTCGACCCGGCGGCCGGCACGCTCGCGGCGGGGCGCAAAGCGTTCACCGACCACTGCGCCGGCTGCCACCAGGTGATGGCCCGCGGCGGGCTCGTGACCGGCGGGATCGCGCCGCCGCTGCTGCAGGCGACCCCGCGCCAGGTCGCCGAGGCGGTGCGCCTCGGCCCGTACCTGATGCCGCGCTTCGGCCCCCGCCAGGTCGACCAGCGCACGCTGGACTCGATCGCCCGCTACGTCGCGTGGACCCAGCGCCCCGACGACCGCGGCGGCTGGGCGCTCGGCAACATCGGCCCGATCCCGGAGGGGATGGTCGCGTGGCTGCTCGGGCTCGTCGCGCTGCTGATCGGGATCCGGCTGATCGGGGAGCGGACGGCGACGTGACGGCGTGCCGCGCACCGCGAGCGGCGACGCATCCGGCCACGCGCGGAGCGGACCGCGACATGACGGCGTGCCGCGCACCGCGAGCGGCGATCGGGCGGCGCGAGAGGCGGGCTGCCCCATGAGGCTCTGGCGCGCGCTGCTCGCGGGGCTCCTGCTGCTGCTCGGGCGCGGCCGCCGCCGCCAGCTGCCCGAGCAGCCGGACCCGCGCAGGCGCGAGCTGGTCGCCACGCGCCGCGCCGAGCTGCTCGTCGCCGCCCTGCTGCTGGCAGCCGGAGCGAGCGGGATCGGCTTCGCGGTCGTCTACCTGATCGGCGTCTCGGCCTCGACGCAGTGGCTCGGGCTCGCGATTGGGCTGTCGCTGCTGTTCCTGGCGATCGCGCTCGTCGTGGCCGGAAAGGCGCTCGTCCCGCAGGAGGTCGCGGTCGAGGAGCGCTCGCAGCTCGTACGCGCCGACGCCGAGCGCGAGGTCGCCGCGCTGATCCGCGAAGGCGGCGAGGGGATCTCGCGCCGCCGGCTGCTGACCGGCGCGGCCGGCGTCGCCGGCGCCGGCCTGTGCGCGGCGCTCGTCGCGCCGGTCGCGTCGCTGGGCCCGAACGTCGGCGAGCGGATCGACGCGACGCCGTGGCGCGCCGGCAAGCGCGTCGTCGACGAGGAGGGCAAGCCGGTCCTCGCCGACGACGTGATCCAGGGCACGCTCGTGACGGGCTTCCCGGAGGGCTTCGTGCGGCGCGACTGGGGCGCGCCGATCGTGCTCGTCCGCCTGCCGGTCGCCGACCTGCACCTGCCGCACCACCGCGACCCGGCGCGCTGGGCGCCGGAGGGGATCGTCGCCTACTCGAAGATCTGCACGCACGCGGGTTGCGCCGTCTCGCTCTACCGCTACCCGTCGTTCCCTCCGACCCAGCCGCGCCCCGCGCTCGTCTGCCCGTGCCACTACTCGACGTTCGACCCGGCGCGCGGCGCGGCCGTCATCTTCGGCCCGGCCGGGCGGCCGCTGCCGCAGCTCCCGCTCAGCATCGACCCGGCGACGCGCGAGCTGCGAGCGGCCGGCGGCTACTCGGGCTCGATCGGCCCGGCGTGGTTCGACGTGAAGCGGGGGGGATCGTGACCCCGCCGCCGCGCGGCCAGCCGCAGCCCGGCACCGACACGGTCCGCTGGATCGACGAGCGCACCGGCGCCTCGCCCGGCCTCAAGGTGGCGTTGCGCTACGTCTTTCCGGAGCATTGGTCGTTCATGCTCGGCGAGATCGCGCTGTACGCGTTCGTCGTGCTCGTCGGGAGCGGCACGTTCCTGGCGTTCTTCTTCCAGTCCTCGACGGTGGACACCGTCTACACCGGTAGCTACGCGCCGCTGCACGGGGAGACGGTCAGCGCCGCGTACGACTCGACGCTGCGGCTGTCGCTCGACGTGCCGGCCGGGCTGCTGATGCGCCAGACGCACCACTGGGCGGCGCTGGTCTTCGTCGCCGCGATCGTGACCCACCTGATGCGCGTGTTCTTCACCGCCGCCTTCCGCAAGCCGCGCGACGTCAACTGGGCGATCGGCGTGACGATGCTGATGCTCGCGGTGCTGGAGGGCTTCTGCGGCTACTCGCTGCCGGACGACCTGCTGTCCGGCATGGGGCTCGCGATCGCCTACGGGGTCGCGCTGTCGATCCCGGTCGTCGGCGCGAACCTCGCGTTGCTGATCTGGGGCGGGCAGTACCCGGGGATCCACGAGCTCACCTCGCGGCTGCTGATCCTGCACGTCTTCGTCCTGCCGGCGGCGATCGCGACGCTGATCGTCCTGCACCTCGCCAGCGTGATGCGCCACCACCACACGCAGTTCCGCGAGCCGGGCCGCACCGAGCGCAACGTCGTCGGCGCGCCGCTGTGGCCGGCGTATGCGCTGCGGTCGCTCGGGCTGCTGTGCCTCGTCGCGGCGGTCCTGTTCCTGCTCGGCGGCCTCGTGCAGATCAATCCGATCTGGCAGTGGGGACCCTACGAGCCGTACCTGTCGACGAACGGGGCGCAGCCCGACTGGTACCTCGGCTGGCTGATCGGCGGCCTGCGACTCATGCCATCGCTGGAGATCCGCTTCTGGGGCCACACCTGGATCCCGAACCCGTTCTGGGGCGGCGCGTTCTTCCCGCTCGTCGTGTTCGGGACGCTGTACGCGATCCCGTGGCTCGACCGCCGGCTCACGCGCGACCGGCGCCGGCACGACCTGCTCGACCGCCCGCGCGACAACCCGCGGCGCACCGCGCTCGGCGCGGGCTTCTTCACCTGGGTCGCGGCCGTCTTCTTCGCCGGCTCGGCCGACCGCGTGCTGATCGACTTCGGCATACCGTACGAGGCGCAGATCTGGGTCGGGCGCACGTGGGTGTTCGTCGCCCCCGTCGTCGTCTACGTCGTGACGCTGCGGATCTGCCGTGAGCTGCTGCGCTCCGAGGCGCGCCCGCTGCGCGGCTGGACCGGCCGGCGCGTGCGCCGCACGTCGCAGGGCGGGTTCGAGCCGGTCGAGCGCGAGCCGGAGCCCGTCAGCGCGGCGTCGCCATCAGCCGCGCCACCGCCCTGAGGTCGTCCACGAACGCCGCGTACGCGGCGCGGCGCGCCGCCTCGTCGGGGGCGCGCAGCAGCGACGAGGGGTGGACGGTGACGAGCACGTGCGGCGCCAGGCCGGAGTCGAGCGGCACGCCGCGGTCGCGCGTGACGCGGACCTGGCGCCCGACGAGCGCCTGCGTCGCGACGGCGCCGAGGCACACGAGCACCTGCGGGCGCACGAGCTCCAGTTCCGCTTCCAGCCACGGCCGGCAGGCTGCGACGTGGACCGCGTCGGGCCGCTGGTGGATGCGGCGCTTCCCGCGCGCCTTGTAGCGGAAGTGCTTGACGGCGTTCGTGACGTAGAGGCGCGAGCGCTCGATCCCGGCGTCGGCGAGCCCGCGGTCGAGCATCCGCCCGGCCGGACCGACGAACGGCGCGCCCTCCCGGTCCTCCCGGTCGCCCGGCTGCTCGCCGACGAGCATCGCGCCGGCCGGCGCCGCGCCGGCGCCGAGCACCGCCTGCGTCGTGCCCTCCCACAGCTCGCACGCGCGGCAGCCCTGCGCGGCCTCCCGCAGCCGCGGCAGCGTTGGGTCGGGCGGGACCGGCGCGGCCGGCCGGCCGGCCGGGGCCTCAGTGGATCGCGGCGGCGGCATGGTCGGGCAGGTCGAAGACGTGGAAGCTGCGGCCCATCACGGGGATCGAGACGTTGCGCACCGGCACGGTCCCGATCGTGCCCGCGAACGTGCCGGCGTGCGCGTGGCCGTGCACGACCAGCGTCGGCTCGTGCTCGGCGATCGGCGCGGCGAGCCGATCGGTGCCGAGGAACGCCTGGATCCCCGGCGCCTCGCCGGCGAGCGTCTCGTCCGTCGGCGCATAGTGCAGCAGCGCGATCCGCACCGGGCACAGCTCGATCGCGCGCAGCCCCGCCTCGAGCGCCGCGACGTCGCGCGAGGTCTCGGCGTAGACCTCGCGCAGCAGCGGCTCGCCGAAGTCCGGCAGGTGCGAGCCGGGGAAGCCGCCGACGAAGCCCTTGACGCCGACGACGCCGACCTCGACGTCGGCGCCCGCCGCGTGGCAGATCCGCCACTCGCGCTCGAGCACGGCGACGTCGCCGCCGTCCTCGATCGCCGCCACCAGCTCGTCGCGGCGGGCGGCGTGCCAGTCGTGGTTGCCGAGCACCGCGAACACCGGCATCCCCAGCTCGCGGCAGGCGCCGGCGAGCGCCTCGCCCTCGGCGGGCTCGCCGGTCGCCGTCAGGTCGCCCGCCAGCAGCAGCAGGTCGGCGCGCCCGCGCAGCGCCGCGAAGCTCTCGGCGATCTCGTCGCGGCGGTCCGGGCGGCAGTGCACGTCGCCGGCCGCCGCGACGCGCACGATCCCCGGCGCCTCCTGCCGCTGCCGCGGCTCGGCTGTCGGCTCGACCGCCGCCATGCCGATCCCATTACCCGCACGCGGCGTCGTCGTAGCAATGCGCCGCAGCGGGTACGTCCACCGGCATGGCGGGCGAGCCGAGACCGTTCGAGCGCCTCGTCGACGCGCTGCGCGTCGCGGTGCCGGCTCTGCGCGCGGCGGACGTCCCGTTCCTGCTCGGCGGCAGCATGGCGGCGTGGGCCTACGGGGGCCCCGAGCCGGTCAAGGACCTCGACCTGATGGTGCGCGAGCGCGACGCCGAGCGCACGCTGACGGCGCTCGCGGCCGCCGGGATGCGGCCCGAGCGCCCGCCCGAGGAGTGGCTGGTGAAGGCGTGGCACGGCGACACCCTCGTGGACGTGATCCACGCGCCGCGCGGGCTGCCGATCGATGACGAGGTGCTCGCGCGCGGGTCCGAGCGCAGCCTGCGCGCGCTGCGCGTGCCGGTGATGGCGCTCGAGGACGTGCTGACGACGAAGCTGCTCGCGCTCGACGAGCACCAACTCGACCTCGCCGACCTGCTGCAGATCGTCCGCGCCGTGCGCGAGCAGGTCGACTGGGACGCGCTGCGCGCGCGCACGGGCGAGTGGCCGTACGCGGAGGCGTTCTTCGCGCTCGTCGAGCGGCTCGGGATCGCGTCGCCCGCGCACGGGCGCGTCGCCTCCGTGCCCGTCAGCCGCTTTCCGCGTCGCGCTTGAAGAAGCTGATGTACCCGTTCGTCTCGAGCACGGCGAAGCGGACGTCGTCGAGCGAGCCGATCTGCGCGCAGGGGAACGTCGGGTCGACCTGCAGCGCGAGCCACACCGTCAGCGTGGCGTCGGCGTTCATGCGGTCGTAGGCGAGCACGACCTTGTTGCCGTAGCCGGACTCCTGCGACGGCTGGGGCTCGATCCCGTTGACCTGCATGCCGTCGAACCAGCCGCGGTCGAGGATCAGCTGGGGGTTGTCGATCGCGCGTCGCGCGTGGACTTGCATCCGCACCTGCGTTAGCAGCCCGCCGCGCACGACGCGCGGCGCCGAGACGGTCAGCCGCGCGGCCGCCACCGCTCGGTCTTCGGCCTGCCGGGCGCGGGTCCTGCCTCGCCAGCGGCCTGCGCGCTTTCCCCCTGCGCGCCCGCTTGAACCCTGCGGTGTCACCGCGCGATCTGCCCGGGTCTGTCCGCCTACCTCCGGTGATCCGTCGCCGCCCGCGCTCGGGAAGGCCACCAGCATGCCCACGCAAACAGCAACTCACGAACGGCTCGACGCGCGCTGCTCGGGAGAGGAGATGATCGCCCGCTATCGCCGCACGGGCGACTCGCGACTTCGCGAACGCGCGATCGAGTTCCACATGCCGCTTGCGCGCCGGCTCGCGCTGCGTTACCAGCGCCGCCCGGAAGCGCAGGACGACCTGATCCAGGTCGCCTACCTCGGCCTCGTCAAGGCCGTCGACCGCTTCGACCCCGAGCGCGGCACGCGCTTCTCGTCGTTCGCGATCCCGACCATCACCGGGGAGCTGCGCCGCCACTTCCGCGCGACCGCCTGGAACCTGCACGTCCCGCGCGCGGTGCAGGAGGACGTGCTGGTGATGCGCAGAGCCGGCCAGCAGCTCGGCCAGCAGCTCGGCCGCGCGCCGACCGCCGCCGAGCTGGCGGAGTTCACCGGCCGCGACCTCGAGGCGGTCGCCGAGGCGCTCGACGCGAACTCGATGCAGTCGACCGTCTCGCTCGACCAGCCGCGTGCGCAGGAAGACAGCGACACGACGCTCGCCGAGCTGATCGGCGTCGAGGACGAACGCCTCGACCTGATCGAGCACGAGGCGACGGTCGCGCCGCTGATCCGCGCGCTGCCCGAGCGCGAGCGGCGGATCCTGTTCCTGCGCTTCGCCTACGACATGACGCAGAGCGAGATCGCCGAGCGCGTCGGCTGCTCGCAGATGCAGATCTCGCGCCTGCTGCGCCGCGCGATCGCGCGCCTGTCGCAGGTCAGCGACGAGCCGCAGGGGGTGCCGGAGATCGAGCCGGCGCTCACCCGCGCAGGATCGTGAAGCTGATCCGCACCGCCTTCGACACGTTCCCCGCCTTGTCGCGGGCGGTGAGCGTGAGGCGGTAGGCGCCGGGCGCCAGCGCGCGGGCGCCGATGCGGCCGCTGAGCGCGACCGAGCCGCGGCCGGCCTTGATCGTGCGCGTCAGCGTGGCGGTGCGGGCGTACGCGGTGCAGGCGCCGCGGCGTGGCTTGCGGCGGACGGCCTTGCAGACGACGGCGCGCCCGTGGCGGACCTTCTGCCCGGGCCGGGCGCGCTCGATCAGGAGCGTGAGGCGGCCCGCCTCGCTGCTGCGGAGGCGCAGCACGGTCCCGCGCGGGACCGCCGGCTTACGCTTGGCGGCGGCCGCGATCGCGGTGCGCGCCTTGGCGACGCGGAAGCGCTTGTGGGTGAGCGAGACCGAGCGCAGCACGGGCGGGGTGCGGTCGGGGCCGGGGCCGCCGCCACCGCCGGGCGGCGGCAGCGGCCGCCCGCAGTTGGTCTCGAACGTGCGCAGGTAGACCTGCGGGAAGTCGAGCACGCCGGGGAACGCGCCGACCACGTCGCCGAGCCCGCCGAACACGACGCAGCCGCCGTCGGCGGTGACGTCGGCGACGCGACTGGTGTCGCTGTCCGCCACCACGGCGGCGCCCTGCGGTCCGCTGCGGCGCGAGACGAGCTGCGTCTGCTCGGTGCGCAGATCGCGACGGTAGATCTCGACCGGAAACGGCCCGACGGGCGCGGAGCCGAGATTGTCGGCGCTCGATCCGAACACGACGATCTGCCCGTCGGCGCTCAGCGCCGGCTCGAACGAGCTCGCGTTTGCGGCCGCGCCGATCGCGCTGTCGGCGCGGCTCGCGAGCACGCTCGTGCCGCCCGGGCGCAGGTCGCGCACCCACACCTCGGACGTGTTCGCCGGCCCGGCCGTGCCGAGGTTGCGCGACGCCGTGGCGAACGCGACGTGCGTGCCGTCGGCGCTGATCGCGGGATCTTGGACGAACCGATCCGAGTTCGCCCCGTCGGAGCCGACGCTCGCGAGGACCGTGTGGCCGCCCGGCGTGAGGTCGCGCACGTACAGGTCGTCGAGCCCGTCGGCGTCCTGGGCCACGAGGGCGGCGCTCGTGACGAACGCGACGCGCGTGCCGTCGCCGTTCAGCGCGACGTCGTCGACGGAGGGAGGCGAGGAGGTTCCGTCGTCGACCACGAGCGCCGTGCTGCCGCCCGGGCGCAGGTCGCGGACGTAGGCGCGCGACAGGCCGTTTGTCACGCCTGCGACGAGGTTCGACGACGTCGAGATGAACGCGACGTGCGTGCCGTCGGCGCTGAGCGAGGCCCGCCGCGCGTCCCCGTCGGTAGGCGCGCCGCCGATCCCCCCGCTGGCCAGCACCGTCGTGCCGTGCGCGAGGTCGCGCACCCAGACCTGCGGCAGACCACGCGCGTCGGGCGCGTCGAACGCGACGCGCTGGCCGTCGGCGCTGATCGACGGGCGCTCGATGTCGGGCGCGCTCATCGGCGCGCCGTCGGCGCCGTCCTCGCGGCTCGCGAGCGTGACGGCGCCGGTCTCGGTGTCGCGTACGACGATCTCGAAGCTGTCCGCCGGCGGGACGCCGAGCGCGGGCGCGCTCGTCACGAACGCGACGTAGCGTCCGTCCGCGCTGACGGACGCCTCCGAGGCGTTGCCGCCCGCGTTGTCGAAGCGCGTCGCGCCGGTCGGCAGCACGACCGCCGACGTCGTGTCGGCGTCGAGGCTGCGCAGCCCGAGCGTCTCGACGCCCGGCACCGCGTCGCCGGCGACGCTCCGCTCCGACGCGAACAGCACCTGCGCGCCGTCGCCACTCACGCTCACGCCGCCGTCGACCGCGTTCGTCGCGTGTGCCGACGCTCCGCTCGCCCGGCTGACGAGCCGGAGGCGCGGCGTCGCGCCGCGGGCGTCCCAGGCGAAGACGTCGAAGCCGGCGGCGCCGTCGAGCGCCGGGTCGACGAGGTCCGTCGACCGCGAGTCGAACGCGACGACGTCGCCGTGGTCGTCGACCGCCACCTCGTCGGCGTCCGCGTTGCCCGCCTTGACGCCGTCGAGCGAGCGGTCGAGCAGCGTCGTCGTCTGGCCAGCGTGCAGGTAGACGTGCGTGTGGAGGTCGGTCGCGCCCGGGTCGAGGTTGCTCGCCTCGGTCGTGAACGCGACGGCGGTCCCGTCGCCGCTGATCATCGCGTCGTTCACAAACCGGTCGGCCTCGGCCCCGCCGCCGCTCTGGCGGCTGACGAGCGTCGTGCTCGGCTGAGCGGGGGCAAGATCGCGCACGAACGCCTCCTGCGTCGGAGTCGTCGCGCCGGTGGCGATGTCGTCCGCCTGGCTGACGAACGCGACCTCCGTGCCGTCGTTGCTGATCGACGGGTTCATCGACGGGCCGTCCGGCAGCGTCTGGCTTGCGCCGCCCCCGCGGCTGGCGAGCGCGATCGGCCCGAGCGCCGGCTGCGGACCGAGCGGGATGTCGCGCACGTAGATTTGCTGCGCTTCCGTGAGCCCGGCGACGAAGGCCGCCTGCGACTCGAACGCGATGCGTGTGCCGTTCCCGCTCAGCGCCGGCGGCTTGGCGTCGGCCCCGGAGACGCCGGCCTGCCGGCTGACGAAGATCGTCTCGCTCGTCTGCAGGTCGCGCACGTAGACGTCGATCTGGCCGTTCGTGTCGGCCGGATCGAGCGGGCCCCCGCACACGAACGCGACGCGCATGCCGTCGTCGCTGAGCGCGGGATCGACACAGTCTCCGTGCGACGGCTCGCCGTGCGCTCCCGTCGCGCGGCTGACGAGCGTCGTGGTCCCCGTCACCCGGTCGCGCACGTAGACGTTCGCGACGCTGTCGTCGTCCTCCTCGCTGAGCCCGTCGGAGCGCGACACGAAGGCGACGTAGCGCCCGTCCGTGCTGACCGACTGGCGGAAGGCGAAGGAGTCCGCGACCGGCACCGGCAGCGGCGCCAGCAGCGACGGCGCGCCGCTGAGGATGAAGGTCGTGTCGGGCGCCAGCACGGCGGCGCCGGCGGCGCCGGTCATGCCGAGCAGCGCGGCGGCGGCGAGCAGGGCGAGCGCGAGGGCGCGCAGGGGGATGCGAAGGGGCATGGAGTCTCAGACTCCGGGTGCGCCACCAACCTTCCCGGTCGACGGACGTCTGATGAGCTTGCGACGTGGCCGGCATCGCGTTCGCGCTGTCGCTCCATTCAGCTCCGGCGTCCGCGAGCGCGTTCTGCGGCGGCGCGGTCGTGAGCCCGAACAACCCGTGCTTCGGCGCGCAGCGCGCGATGAGCGGTGACGACGGCAACGGCACCGAACACTCGATATGCATCGGCGCCAACGAAATGCACGGCCCGTGCTCGAGCGGTCCGGGCGCGATCGCGACGCTCAACATAGGCACCGTGATCCAGGCCGTGCCGTGGATCGCGGACAACGCCTCCGGCTCGACCGTCGTCCACGGCGAAACGTTCTAGCCGAGGACGCGGCGACCCGTCGTCGAGTCGTCGTGACGGCTCGTGCAACGGCGAGGGCGAGCCGGCGCCGGTGCGCCGGCTCGCTCGCCGTGCTCGCGCTCGCCGTCGTGGCCGCCGGCTGCGGATCGGCCGGCGGGGGCGAGGCGGGCGCGAACGGCGCGCACGTCGCGCCGGCGTCCGTGATCCCGCCGACGGCGCCGTCGGTCGCGCAGGCGCCGGTCGGCCGCGTCGAACGCGGACAGCTCGCGCACTTCGCGCTGCTGCGCGGCCGGCCCGAGCGCCTGCCCGCCGGCGTGCGCGACGTCTGGAGACCGCCGATCGGCGGGCTGAACTGGAAGCGCGCGCAGCGCATCCCGCTCCTCGTCCCCGGGCGGTACTGGCTCGTCCCGGGCAGCAGATATCTGTGCATCGTCAGCGAGGTCCCGGCCACGCCGGGCGTCGGCTCGATCTGCACGCCGAGCGCGATCGCCTTCAACCATGCGATCGCGAGCATCTCGATCACCAGAGCCGGCCGCGGCTTCCGGCGGCTGATCGTCGGCGTCGCGCCCGACGGCACGCGCCGGGTCGTCTTCCACACCCAGGGCGCGGTCGCGACCGCCCCGGTCTCCGACGGGCTGTTCGTGCTGCGCGACGCAGTCGGCCGTCCGTCGGACTCCGTCACCCTGCGATAGCCCGCCGCGCTGCACCGGAATCCTGGTAGGGTCGCCCGAGGGGCGAGCCGAAGGGGGATCGGCGGTGACGTTCGTCGTGCTGGAGGGTGCCGAGGGCACCCGCTTCGTCGGCGACACGGACTTCGGTCCGGTCGTCGCGCACCTGTCGCAGCTGAGCGGCGTCGGGATCAACAGCCACGCGCGCGACCAGGCGGCCGCCGGCCTGCTGCACGCGCTCGGCCAGCACACGCAGGCCGAGGTGATCGAGCTGCACGCGAGAGGGGTCCCCGGCTTCGGACCGGCGAACCCGGTCGACCGCACCTCGCACTGCTGCTTCAACGACGGCGTCGTGCGGCCCGACCTGCCGGCCGGCGCCCAGCTCCCGCCGTGGCAGCGCGGGATCGACACGCGCGACAGCGCGGCGTTCTGCCAGGCCGCGCGCCGGATCGGGCTGATCGTGACGCTCACCTACCCCGGCTCGCCGGCGGAGGGCCAGCACGTCAACTGCCACACGCAGGTCCACTCGGGCGTGGCCGACCTGCCGACGCTGCAGCCGGGCGACCGCACGCACCCGCATCGCGTCTGGCGGCTGTCGCAGCTGCTGATGGAGATCAGCCGGCCGGGCCACTCGCGCGCGCTGTCGGAGCGCTACCTGCACCACCACCACACGGCGTACACGCCCGACGTCGTGCAGGTCGTCAGAGCGTTCCAGCACGACCACCACCTCGAAGCGGACGGCGTCGTCGGCTGGCACACCTGGATGCAGCTGCTCGCGCTCGAGCAGCACTTCAAGCAGGTCGACGCCGCGGCCGCAGCGCAGGGGCACGGGCATGCCGGTTGAGGGCATCGACGTCTACGAGGAAAACGGCTCGGTGGACTGGGCGAAGGTCGCGGCCGCCGGCAAGCGCTTCGCGATCTGCAAGGTCAGCGAAGGGGACCGGCCCGATCGGAGGTTCACGCGCGGGCGGATCGACGAAGTCCGCAGGCATGGGCTGATCGCGGGCGGCTACGCGTTCCTGCGCCCGCGGCCGGGACGCACCGGCGCGCAGGAGGTGCACGACTTCTTCTGGCCCGCGGCGACCGCGGCCGGGCTGTGGCAGGCCGACCACCAGCGCGTGCTCGACGTGCGGCCCGCGCTCGACGTCGAGCGCAGCGACTTCGACACGGGGACCGAGGCCGGCCGCCAGGCGACGATCGCCTACGTCAGCTCGGCCGTCGACGCGATCGTCGAGCTGACCCACGGCCGCCACCCGGTCATCTACGCGGGCGCCTTCTGGCGCGAACGCATCCACCCCGGCTCGACGTTCGACTGCAAGCTCTGGTATCCGGAGTACGGCGTCGGCACGCCACGGCTGATACCGCCGCCGTGGGGCGCGCCAGCTCTCTGGCAGTTCACCGAAACGGGGCGCGTCGCCGGCGTCCACGGCGACGTCGACCTCGACCGCTACCTGGGGGCGGGGATCGAGGACTTCAAGCGGGAGCTGTGCATCTGAGCGGCGCTGCTCAGGCGCGCTCGTCGATCTCCGGGCGCTCGCGGATCGCGCGCGCGATCCGCCCGCCGGCGGCCGAGATGAGCATCCCGAAGATCGCGGTCACGACCGGCAGCAGCGGCGGGAGCCTGCCGAGCGAGACCTGCGCGTCGGTGCCGGTGATCCAGTGCGCGAGCAGCAGCGCGACGCCGTAGACGAAGCCGCCGGTCACGCCGCGGTCGGCGCCGCCCCAGCCGTCCTGGTGCTCGAAGCCGGCGAGGAAGCCGCCGACGGCCCCGACCGCCCCGACGATCCAGTAGCCGGTCGCCGAGACGCCGACGAGCACGCCCGCCAGCGCCCCGACCAGCGCCGGCACGATCCCGCCGAGCACGACCTGCTGCGGACGCGAGCGGTCACGGAACAGCATCGGTGCTTCCATAGGTCCTCTCCTCGGCGCACCGGCGCGACCCCGGTGCCTGCGGCGCACGTTAACGCGTCTGGGGGGCGCGCGCCAGCGGCGACGGCCGCGCCGCCTACCCGTCGTGCAGCCGCGCGTGGCGCGCGAGCGCGCGGCGGGTGCGCGGCTCGTCGCGCTGCGCGACCGCGACGACGAGCGAGTCGAGCAGGGCGAGGTGCGCGAGCCGCGTCGCGAGCGGCTCGAGGTGGAACGCGACCGCGCGCGTGCCGGCGACGATCGCGTGGTCGACCAGCTCGATCAGCGGGGAGCGGGCGAAGCTCGTGATCGCGACGGTGGTCGCACCGGACTCGACGGCCGCCCGCATCGTTGCGAGCGTCTCGCGCGAGGCGCCCGTGTGCGAGACCGCGAGGCATACGTCCTCGGCGTTCAGCAGCCGCGCCCGCACGTGCTGGACGTGGACGTCGGCCGGCGCGACCGCGTGCAGGCCGATCGCGGTCAGCCGCGCGGCCGCGTCCTGGCAGAAGGCGGCCGACCCGCCGACGCCCACCACGAGCACGCGCCGCGCGCGGTCGAGCGCGGCGACGGTAGCGTCGAACACGTCCGCGTCGATCAGCGCGGCCGCGTCGCGGACGTGCGCGGCGCCGGCCGCGGTCACCTGCGCGAGCGCGGCGACGCGCGGGTCGCGCTCGCCGTCGAGCGGCATCCGTGCGCTGCCCGCCAGCTCGTCGGCGAGCGACGACTTGAGGTCGTGAAAGCCGCGGAAGCCGAGCTGCTGCGCGCAGCGCACGACCGTCGCGCCCGACGTCGACGTCAGCGTCGCCAGCTCGGCGACCGAGCTGAAGACCGCGCGCGCCGGCTGCGCCAGCAGCAGCTGCGCGACGCGCTCCTCCGCCGCCCGCAGCCGCGGCAGGTGACCGTCGACGTGCGCGAGCAGGACGGCGCGCCCGCGCTCGCGCGCGCCGTCCGCGACCGCGCCGGACGCCTGTTGCGGCATCAGCCGCCCGGCTTCTCCGCGAGCACGAAGTTCGTCGAGATCGTCACGCTCGCGACGCCGTGCTCCTCCATCCAGCGCGCGTTCGCGTCGCGCACCGCCTGCGCCGTCTGCGGGCCCATCTCCTCGATCGCGCGGCGGATCCCGGTCCCCTCGGCGATCGCCCACCAGTCGTCGGGACCCGACAGCGGCACCGGCACGTCCTCGACCTCGAGGCGCCGGATCCGCACCCCGCCGGCCGCCAGCAGCCCGCACAGCGTGCCGCCGTCGGCGACCTGCGGGCGCTCCCACGGCATGTCGATCTCCAGCTCGGGCCGGCGGCGCGCGGTCTCGCGCCGGAACGCGCCCCACATCGGCTCGAAGAACTGCTCGCCGATCGTCGCGACGACGAGCCGCCCGCCGGGCGCCACGACGCGCCACAGCTCGCGGCCGACCGCGGTGACGTCGCGCGCGAAGAACATCGCGTAGGAGCAGGCGACGGCGTCGAAATGGCCGTCCGGGAAGCGCAGGTCGTGCATGTCGCCCAGCTCGAACGACACCGCGTCGCCGGCGCCCTGCGAGGCCGCCTTCTCGCGCGCGACTTCCAGCATCCCCTCGGCGACGTCGATCCCCGTCACCGAGCCGCCCGGCGCGACGAGCGGCGCGGCGCCGACCGCCAATATGCCGGGCCCGCAGCCGACGTCGGCGACCGCGTCGCCGGGCCGCACCGCCAGGAGCTGCAGCGTCCGCTCGATCACGCGCCCCCACCCCGGCGAAGCGGCGTCGTAGCCGCGCGCCGCCGACGTGTACGTCTGCGGCGGGTTGAACAGCTCGAGATCCTCGAATCCCGCGATGCCTGCCATGCCCTGCCTCCTTATGCCGCGGCTCCGAGGAGCCGGTCGATCGCGTCGATGACGGCCGCGCCGAGCTCGACGTCGCGCTCCGAGTCGAACTCGAACCACGGCCCGTCGACCGGCACCGCCGCGATGGCCGCGCGGTGCTCGCGCACGAGCAGCCGCAGCGCGGCCGTCATGTCGACGCGTCGGCCGGCCTCCGTTCCCTGCAGGTCCCGCAGCACCTCGCCGTGGCGCTCCCACGCCGACGGCGTCCAGCGCGTCAGGCCGATGTACTGGCCCTCGATCCGCTCGTCGCGGCGCGGGCGGCCGCCGATGTCGGCGACGGTGCCGTCGCCGTCGAGCGCGAACGTCTCGGCGTCCGCGGACCAGTCGGCGAAGCGGCGCTGCCACAGCGCGTGCCAGTCGCGGTCGTAGGCGAGCGCGAGCGGCGCCGGACAGGCGGCGAGGCGCCGCGCCGTCGCCGGGGTGAAGGCGATGTCGCCGTAGCTGACGAGCGTCTCGTCGCCCGCCAGCCACGCCTGCGCGGCGCACAGCGACGCGACCATCGTCGTCGTCGCCCAGTCGGGGTTGTGCAGGACCTCGATCCCGCGGCCGTGCAGCGCCTCGACGCGCCAGCCGCCGACGACGCCGATCCGCTCGGCCCCGGCGGCGCGCAGCGCGGCGACCTGGCGCTCGAGCAGCGTCGCGCCGCCGACCGCCAGCAGGCACTTCGGGCCGCTGCGGGTGAGCGCCCGCATCCGCGATCCGCGGCCGGCGGCGAGGATCAAGCCCTGCACGTCACACGCCTCCCGATGTCGCCTGCAGCGGCGCTTCGACGGGGAACGGTGCCTGTGCGCCGGACAGCGGCCGCACGAGCCGGTTGGCGGCGTCGAGCTCGAGCAGCGGCGCGGCCAGCCAGCGCCGGAAGCGGTCCTCGCCGACGCCGATCGCCGCCGGCAGCTCCAGCTCGAGCGCGCGCAGCGACATGTGCGAGTTCGCGCCGCCGAACGCGGTCACGAGTCCGGCGATCCGGTGCGTGAAGATCCAGTCCCAGCCTGGGTCGGCCGAGGCGATCATCGCGATGCGGCCCTCGAGCTCGTCGCCGCGCTCGACGTCCGCCGGGGGCGCGACGACGCGCGCGTGCGTCATGAAGTTGGGCTCGTCCTCCATCGTGACGAAGCTGCCGAAGTCGGCCTCGTCGCGCAGCAGCGCGGGTGCGCACATCGTCTCGGCGACGCGGTAGCGCTCGCGCCCGCGCCGGATCGCCTTGATCAGCGCGGCGTGGACGTCGTCGAGCCCGGCGGCGAGCCTGCGCAGCACGGTCACCGGGACGTACGACATGTCGTCGACGTCGAAGCCGAGCTGCTCGCCGAGCTGGCGCACGTCGACGAGCACCTGGCTGACGAGGCGCGTGAAGTCGAGCTTCGAGCGCTCGCGCGCGGCGATCGCCGTGCGGACGAAGTCCATCAGCTCGGCGGGCTTGCAGCCGAGGCCGTGAGCCTCGACCAGCCGGCCGATCGCCGACAGCTGGTGCAGGCTCGGCGCGAAGCCGGCGTGCGCGACGCCCGCCTCCGCGCGCTGCGCCGGGTCGAAGTAGCGCTCGAAGGACTCGTCGTAGCGCGCCGAGCGGATGTCGTAGGTGCCGGGCCGCAGGTGGCCGTAGCGGTCGAGGAAGCTGTCGCGGTCGAGCGCCGCGAAGTCGCGCCGCAGGTCCTTCGTGACGTCGTTGGCGCCGCCTATCAGCGCGGCGGCCTCCTCCTCGCCGAAGACCCCCTGGCGCACGAGGCTGTTGACGATCCCGACGGCCGTGAAGGCGGCCCGCGCGAGGCCCGCGAACGGGAGCGTGCCGAGCGCGCGGCACTGGTCGAGCTGGCTGGCGATCCGCCGCAGCGGGAAGCCGGGCACGGGGCCGCCGTCGACGTGCAGCCGCGCGAGCTGCGCAGCGGTCTCGAGGTCGCGCGCGAACGGCCCGTCGGCGGCCATCATCCGCACGGTCAGCGCGCGCAGCGCGCCGACCAGCTCGGACGCCTGCGCGGCCGACAGCACGCCCTGCTCGACGAGCGCCTGCGCGCGCGTGGGCGTGTCGAAGTCGTACGCCGTGAGTGCGATCGCCGACTCGATCTTGTCGTGCAGGTGCGGTTGCGCGCGCAGTGCCGTCATGTAGTGGGTGACGAGGCGCTCCGCCGTCGCGTCGTCGAGGCCGGCGGGGACGAACGAGCTGAAGCTCGCGCGCGCGTCGACGTACGGCAGCCCGCAGAAGTCGACGAGCAACGGCACGCCGCGCAGGTCGCGGTAGCCGTAGCGGGCGCGGCTCTCGGCCCAGATCTCGTCCGTTATCAGGCAGCGGTAGAGCGACAGCGCGAGCGGCCGTGGGCGCACGCCGATCATCTCGGCCGGGTTCCAGTCGGGCATCACGCCGAAGCCGGAGAGCGGCCCGAGCGCCGGCGGGCGCGAGCGCGACAGGCGACGCAGCTGCGAGCGGCAGTCCGCGATCGCCGCGCGATGGGCCTTCTTCGGCACGCCTCTGCTGCTCATCGCGAGCGGGCGCACCTGGAACAGGACGACCGGGCCGTCCTCGGCGACGCCGAACTCCAGCTCGAACGGGACGCCGGCGTGCTGCTCGAGCTCGTCGATCAGCGCCGGCAGGCCCGCCAGGCACGGCGTGGGCGGCTCGGCGTCCTCGCGCGCGAGGCAGTACCAGGTGCGCGTCCCGTCGCGGCCGGCGGTGACGGCGTCGGTGTGCGCGCCCTCCGAGTACGTGACGACGCGGTAGGGGCCGCCGCCGCTCGGCTCGCGCGACGACGCGACGCCGCTCGCCACGACGCCGTCGAGCTCGGGCTGCACGAGCACCTGGTCGCCGTCGGAGCGGCCGTCGAACGAGGCGATCACCTGCTCGACCGCGCGCCGCAGCTCGCCGCGTCCGCGGACGTGCCCGCAGGACAGGAAGCGCCCGGCGTTCGACGCCGTCTCGGTGTCCTCGTCGAGGCTGCTGCTGCGGACGATGAGCGCTTCGCCCGCCCACGCGTGCGCGCACAGGCGGTCGAGCACGGCGTCCTCGTCGGCTTGCCACTCGGCGACGGTGAAGTAGTCGAGCGGAAGCACCACGGCGCTGCGCAGCACGCCCGCGAGCCGCGTGAGCGTCTCCGCCTTGGTGCCGAAGCGCAGGCCGGTGGCGGCCACGTCAGCGCTCCCTGAGCTGGGCGATCCAGCAGCGGGTCGTGTAGGGGACCGCGATCCGTCCGTCCTCCTGCGCGTCCGCCACGAGCGCGCCGATCCGGTCGACGATCGCCTCGAACCGGTCGCCCGCCTGGCGCGCGAGCGTGGCGTGGGACGTCCACGCCTCGACCCAGCCGTCGGCGTCGAGCTCGTGGCGCACGGTCGCCTGGAGGTGGCGCGCGGGCTCGAAGCGGCCCGACGCCGCGAGGTCGCCGGACGGGTCGCGGCGGCGCGAGCCGTAGTCGTAGCCCGGGATGCGCGACGCGATCAGCGCCTCGATCTCGATTTGCAGCGGGTCGGTGTCGAGGTCGCGGTGGTTCCACATCAGCGCGACCCAGCCCCGAGGCTCCAGGATCCGGTCGACCTCCGCGAGCGTCTCCTCCGGCTCGACGACGTTGAACGACGAGCCGAACGTCACCAGCGCATATGCTCGACCGGGTCGCCCGGTGGCCTCGGCGCGCGCCTCGAACCAGTCGACCGGCGCGTCGGCGAGGCGCTCGCAGCCGATCGTCCGCATCGCGTCGTTAGGCTCGACGGCGTCGACCGCGAGCCCGTGGGCGACGAGCTGGACGCTCAGGTGGCCGGTGCCGGCGCCGATGTCGCAGACGCGATCGCCCGCCGCCACGCCGGCGATCGAGATCAGCTCGTCGATCACCGCGTCCGCGTAGGGCGGCCGGCCGGCGTAGGTATGAGCCAGGGATGTGTAATCCCAGGTCAACGACTTCATAACGAGTGCCCCCTTGTCCCCTGCTAGTTGCCCGGGCGCTAGGCTAGCGATAATCGTTAATCTGTGTCAAGCAAAAACCATTTCGTAACTATTGGTTCGTTCACAAGTGATTTCAGGTAACGAGCATTTCACCGGGATGAGTTATGGGGAGGGTTGAGACGGTCGATCCTGCACGCACGCCGATCGCAGTCGGCGGTCGGCGCGGATCGCCGCTCGGGCCGGTCCCCGGCTCCTACCGGCGCGCGCTCGCGGCGGCCGGCGGCCGTCCGGTCGTGCTCGCGCCGAGCCGCGAGGCGGTGCGCGCGGCGGCGCAGCTGCTCGCGCCCTGCGCCGGCCTGCTGCTGACGGGCGGCGGCGACGTCTCGCCCGAGCTGTACGGCGGGGAGTCGGGCGGCGGCCTCGACGAGACCGATGCGCTGCGCGACGCGTTCGAGCTGGCGCTGCTGCGCGACGCGACGCGACGCCAGCTTCCCGTGCTGGCGATCTGCCATGGGATGCAGCTCGTCAACGTCGCCGCCGGCGGCTCGCTGTGCCAGCGGCTCGGGCCGGAGGTCGCCGGCGGGCACGGCACGCGCGAGGCGTACGCGCTGCACTCCGTCCGCCTGCGCGACGACTGCCGGCTCGCGGCCGCGCTCGGGTCGGCGCGGCTGGCGGCGTGCTCGTCGCATCACCAGCAGGCGGTCGCGCGGCTCGGCGACGACCTCGCCGAGACGGGCTGGAGCGACGACGGCGTGCTCGAGGCGATCGAGGGCGTCGGCGGGCACTGGCTCGTCGGCGTGCAGTGGCATCCCGAGGACACCGCCGCCGGCGACCCGCAGCAGCAGCGGATCTTCGACGCGTTCGTCGCCGAGGCGCGCCGCGCCGGCGCGGCGCCCGCGGGCGGCCGCGACGTCGTGGCCGCCGGCGAGGCGACCGGATGACAGCGCCGCGCGCGATCTGGCTGACGGGCCTGTCCTCGACCGGCAAGAGCGCCGTCGCGGCGGCGCTGCGCGCGCTGCTGCTCGAGCGCGGCGTCGCGCCGGTGCTGCTCGACGGCGACGAGCTGCGCGAGGCGCTGCCGTGGCCGACCGGCTACGAGCGCGAGCAGCGCCTGCAGCTCGCGCGCTTCTACGGCCGCCTCGCGCGCACGTTCGCCGAGCAGGGCCACGTCGTGATCTGCGCGACCGTCTCGCTGTTCCACGAGGTTCACGACTGGAACCGCGCGCACATCCCCGGCTACTTCGAGGTGTGGCTTCGCGCGCCGGCGGACGAGCTGGCGCGGCGCGACGGCGACAAGCGCGTCTACGCGGGCGCTCGCGGCGCCGTCGTCGGGCGCCAGATCGCGCCGGAGCTGCCGCGCGCGCCCGACCTCGTGCTCGACAACCACGGCGCGACGACCCCGGCCGCGGCCGCGCGCCGGATCCTGGAGCGCGCGGATGGCTGAGCTGCTCGCTACCGGCGACGGCCCGGGGCGCTTCTACCGCGGCAACCTGCACTGCCACTCCGACCGCTCCGACGGCAGGCTGTCGCCCGCGGAGGTCGTGCGCACCTACCGCGAGGCGGGCTACGACTTCGTCGCGATCACCGACCACTTCGAGCAGCGCTTCGGCTGGCCGGTCACCGACACGCGCGCGCTGCGAAGCGACGACTTCACGACGCTCGTCGGCGCCGAGCTGAGCTCCGCCGACTGGTCGGATCCGTCCGTCTACTGGGTCGCCGCGCTCGGCCTGCCGCCCGACTTCGCCCCGCCGGCGAACGGCGACCAAACGGTCGCGATCGAACGCGCCGCCGCTGCCGGCGCGTTCGTGTTTCTCCTGCATCCAGGCCTCAACGGCCTGCAGCCGAGGGCCGCTGCCGGCCTGCCGGCGTTCGGCGCCGTCCAGGCGGTCGAGGTCTACACGCACCAGTCGTCGATCTACCGGCCCGACACCGCGATCGCCGCCCCGTTCCTCGACGCGCTGCTTCAGGACGGGCGCCGGCTCGGCGCGGTCGCGGCCGACGACGCGCACTTCCGCGACGTGCCCGACGCGTTCGGCGCGTGGGTCGAGGTCCACGCCCCCGCCCTCGACCCGGACGCGCTGCTCGCCGCGCTCAAGGCCGGGACCTACTATGCCACGCAGGGCCCGGCGCTCACCGGCCTCGCGCTCGACGGCGACGAGCTGCGCGTGACCTGCTCGCCGTGCGCGCGCGTCCTGCTGACGGGGCCGGGGCGGCTGTGGCGGCGCTGGCGCTGGCGCGTCGCCGGTCCCGGCGACCCGCCGCTGACCGAGGCGGCGTTCGCGATCTCAGACTTCCGCGGCGGCTTCTGCCGCGTGACCGTCGTCGACGCCGACGGCCGCCGCGCCTGGAGCAACCCCGTCTGGCCCTGACGCGTCCTCGACGGGGAGCCCGAGCAGTGCGCGCAGGCGCGCGTCGGCGAGGCTTGCGACGGTGAGGTCCGCGTCGATCGGCGGGCCCGGCGCGGACGGCACGACGACGACGAACAGCCCGGCGTCGCGCGCCGCGCGCGCCCCGAGCGCGGAGTCCTCGAAGGCGACCGCGGCGGCCGGCGCGACGGCGAGCCGCCGGCAGGCCTCGAGGTAGACGTCCGGGTCCGGCTTGTCGCGCTCGGTCTCCTCGGCGCTCACGACCGCGGCGAACGCGCCGAGCACGCCGAGCCGGTCGAGCACGCCGGCGACGATCGGCAACGGGCCGTTGCTCGCGACGCCCAGCGGCATCCGCTCCGCGAGCTCGGCGATCAGCTCGCGCGCGCCGGGCAGCGCCTCGGGCGGGTCGCCGGCGAAGCTGTCGCGCAGCGCGACGCCGAGCTCCCGGGTGCCGACCGGCGCGCCGAGGTCGGCGCTCAGCAGCAGCGCCGCGCGCGCGACCGACGCGCCCGGCAGGCGGTCGAGCCGGACGTCGTCGAGGCAGCGGCCGCGTGCGCCGGCGACGCACGCGTAGGCGCGCTCCCAGCAGTGGGCCGAGTCGACGAGCAGGCCGTCGCAGTCGAATACCGCAGCGAGCGGGCTTTTTGCCCACCGGCGCGGGGTGGGCTGTGAATTATTGGTTACCGAGCTTGAGGTCACTGTGAATCCCATCGTACAGTCGACGGCGACGGACCGAAAGCCGCTCCCTCATCTCACCCGCTTCATGTCGACTGATCTTCCACCGGCCGAGCTCGGTGCCGCCCGCGAGGTGCAGGCGCGCATCCAGGCGCACCTGTCGAGCCTGCAGGCAGCCGAGGTGCGCGTCGCCCGCACGATCCTCGAGCAGCCGAACGTCGTGATCTACAAGTCGGCCAGCGAGGTCGGCGAGCTGGCCTCGACGTCGAGCGCGACGGTCATCCGCTGCGCGCAGAAGGTCGGCTTCAAGGGCTTCCACGACCTCAAGCTCGCGCTCGCCCATGAGCTGGCCGTCTTCGAGCAGGCGCGCGCGCAGGAGACTCGCTCGGCGGGCGATCCGCGCACCGCGGTGCTCGTCGAAATCACCCGCGCCGGTGCCGAGAGCGTCCGCGACGCGGGCGCGCTCGTCGACCCCGACGCGTTCGACGCGGTCGTCGCCGCGATCGCCGACGCGCGCCGGGTCCTGTTCTTCGGCGTCGGCACCTCGGCGCCGCTGTGCCAGGACGCCGCATACCGCTTCTCGGCGATCGGCGTGCTCGCCGAGGCGCCGGCCGACGTGCACGTCCAGCATGTCCAGGCGCGCCTGCTCGGCGACCAGGACGTGGCCGTGATCGTCAGCCACACCGGCTCGACCCGCGAGACGCTCGCCGTCGCGGCGGCCGCCCGCGACGCGGGCGCGACGACCGTCGCGATCACGAGCTTCGCCGTCTCGCCGCTGACCGAATGCGTCGACTACACGATCGTCGCCGGCAGCCGCGAGCTGGCGCTGCGGCTGGAGGCGATGGCGAGCCGTCTCGCCCACCTCGCGCTGCTCGACGCGCTGCTCGTCGCCGTCGCCAACCGCGACGAGCGCCGCTCGGCGAGCGCGCTGGAGCACTACACCGACGTGCTCGGGGAGCACCGGCTGTGAAGCTCGGCGTGATCGCCGACCTGCACTGGCGCGTCGCGGGCGAGGCGCCAGTGCGCTGGCACGCCGACTACGACTTCGGCGGGCTCGCGCAGCGCTGCGCGGCGACCGTCGAGGCGCTCGCCGCGCGCGGCTGCGAGCTGCTCGTCGTCGCCGGCGACCTGACGCACGACGGCGACCGCGCGGCGCGCGACGCGGCGCTCGACTGCCTCCTCGGCGCCTCGCCGATCCCGGTCGCGGTCGTCGAGGGCAACCACGACGTGCACGCCGAGCGCTCGCCGCTCGCCGGCCGCGCCGACGTACGCGACGGCTGGGTGCGCGCGCGGGCGCTCGCCGGCGAAGAGCTGCTCGCGCTCGGGGCGCTGCGCGCCGGCGACGATGGTTGGGGGTGGGACGACGCGAGCGCCGAGGGCCGCGCCGCATGGGGCGGCGCGACGGGCGCGTCCGCCGGCGGCAGCTCAACATGGCGCGCCGCGACCGGCACGTCCGCCAACGGTCGCTCGCACGACGGCGCGCCCGGATCCGCCGCCGACGGGCTCGCGGCGATCGTCGTCAGCCACTTCCCGCTCGCCCCGCACGCCGACCGCCTCGCGCTCGCCGGGCTCCCCTGCCCCGGCGAGCTGGCCGACCGCGCGCCGCGCTTCGAGCGGCTCGCCGCGACCGGCGTCCCGACGGTCGTGCTGAGCGGCCACGTCCACGTCCGCGACGCGATCGGCCACGACAGCGTGCTGCAGATCTGCGTCCCGGCGCTCGTCGAAGCTCCGCACGAGGCGGCGATCGTCGACGTCGACCCGCTCACGCACGCCGTGCGCTGCACGCGCGTGCGCGGCGGCGACCCGGCGCCCGGCCGCGGCGCCGAGCCGTGGCTGCTGGCGGCCGCCGACGAGCGCTGGACGTTCGCGGACGGCGCGTGGAGCCGTGTCGAGTACGCCGTGACCCGCCGGCCCGTGCTCGCGGAGGCCTGATCGATGAGCGCCGAGCCCCTCCCCATGACCGTCGAGCTGCTGGCCGATCCGCCGCTCGTCGCCGAGCGCCCGCTACGCCGGCGCGACGGCGGCACGCTCGCGTGCGACGGCGTGTGCGTCGCGTTCGGGCCGACCGTCGTGCTCGACGACGTCTCGCTCGACCTGGACGCGGGCGAGGTCCACGTCCTGATCGGCCCCAACGGCGCCGGCAAGACGACGCTCGCGAACGTCATCAGCGGTCACGTCGTCGCCCGGTCGGGCGAGGTCCGGCTCGACGGGCGGCCGCTCAGCGGCCGGCCGAGCGCGCGCGCCCGTCGCGGCCTCGGGCGCAAGTTCCAGATCCCGCGCGTGTTCCCGCGCCTGACGGTCTGCGAGCAGCTCGAGCTGGCCGCCCCGCACGCCGACCTCGGCCCGCTCGCGGCCCAGCTCGGCGAGGTCGGCGACGTCCCCGGCGAGCAGCTCAGCCACGGCTGGAAGCAGTGGGTCGAGCTGCAGCTGGTACTGCTGCAGCGGCCGTCCGTGATCGTGCTCGACGAGCCGACCGCCGGCATGCCGCGCAGCGACCGCGGCCGGCTCGCCGAGCAGCTGGCCGCGATCGGCCGCGGGACGTTCCTCGTCGTCGAGCACGACCTCGACTTCGTCGCGCGCATCGCCGACCGCGTCTCGTTCATGCACAACGGGCGCGTCCTGCGCACCGGCACGTTCGACGAGGTGATCGAGGACCCGGTCGTCCGGTCCGCGTACCTGGGGACGAGCGCGCATGGCGACTGAGCTGGCGACCCGCCCGGCGGCGACCGCCGCCGCCGACGGCCGCACCGCCGCCCCGGCGCAGGCGCCCGCGCTCGACCTCGAGCTCGACGTGCTGCGCGCCGGCGTGCCGGTCGTGCGCGCGAGCCGCCTGCGGCTCGCGCCGGGCGCCTCCGTCGGCCTCGTCGGCCGCAACGGCGTCGGCAAGACGAGCCTGATCGCGGGCGTGATGGGGCTGCTGCCGGCGCGCGGGCACCTGCGCAGCTTCGGCGCCGACCTGACCGCCTGGCCCGCGCACCGCCGCGCCGCGCACGGGCTCGCGCTCGTCCCGCAGGGGCGGCGCCTGTTCCCTGACTTGACCGTCGCCGAGAACCTGCGCGCGGCGCAGGTCAGCGGGCACGCGGGCGGCCCGCGCTTCGACGTGCTGGAGCTGTTTCCGGCGCTGCGCGAGCTCGAGCGCCGGCAGGCCGGGGTGCTGTCCGGCGGCCAGCAGCAGCAGGTCGCGATCGCGCGCGCGCTGCTGCGCCGCCCGCGGGTCCTGCTGCTCGACGAGCCGACCGAGGGGCTGGCTCCGAGCATCGTCGACGAGGTCGTCGCCGCACTCGGCACGCTGCGCGCGGGCGGCTTGACGCTCGTGCTCGCCGAGCAGCGGATCGACGTCGTCGACCGGCTCTGCGACGAGGTCGCGCTGATGCGGGGCGGCGAGATCGTCGCCACGGGCGCGGCCGGCTCCGCCGAGGTTCGCGAGCTCGTGTTCGCGCTCTGAAACTCAAACGCAATCCAGCGAAGGGACACCGATGGAAAGTCAGCACCCGACCCGACGGGACGTTCTCAAGCGCGCCGGCGCCGCTGCGCTCGGCACCACCGCGGTCGGCAGCCTCCTGTCGGCGTGCGGATCCGGGAGCTCCAAGCAGGCGACGGCGGCCACCGGCGGGGGCAACGACGCGATCAAGGTGGGGGTGCTGTTCTCGCTGTCCGGCGACCTGTCGATCGCCGAGACCTCGATGAAGAACGCGACGATGCTCGCGATCGACGAGATCAACGCGAAGGGTGGCATCGGGGGCCGCAAGATCGAGCCGGTCGTCGAGGACTACGCGTCGGACTTCAGCGTCGTCGTGCAGAAGGCGCGCAAGCTCGTCGACGACGACAAGGTCGCCGCGACGATCGGCTGCTACGCGTCCGCGTCGCGCAAGGCGGTGCTGCCGGTCTACGAGCAGGACAACGCGGTGCTGCTGTACCCGACGTTCTACGAAGGGCTCGAATGCTCGAGCAACGTCATCTACACGTCGCTCGTCGCCAACCAGCACCTGACCGACACGACCAACTGGATGGTCAAGAACGCGGGCAAGAAGATCTACATGGTCGGCTCCGACTACGTCGGCCCGCAGACCTACAACGCGATCGTCAAGAAGCTCGCCGAGCAGCAGGGCGCGACGGTGATCGCGAACCGCTTCTTCCCGCTCACGCAGACCGAGTTCGGCTCCGCGCTGTCCGACATCCGCGACGCGAAGCCGGACCTGATCTGGAACACGATCGTCGGCGCCGGCATCCCGGCGTTCCTCAAGCAGTACCAGGCGGCCGGCTTCACGCCCGACAAGCTGCCGATCTTCTCCGGCATCTGCACCGAGCAGGAGCTGGCTGCGGTCGGCGGCTCGGCGGCGAAGGGCCACTACTTCCCGGCCTCGTACTTCGAGACGACGAACACGCCCGACAACAAGTCGTTCGTCAAGCGCTACCAGGAGAAGTTCGGCTCGGCGCAGCCGACGAACATGCCGATGCAGGCCTCCTACACGTCGGTGCTGCTGCTGGCGGCCGCGATCGAGAAAGCCGGCGAGGCGACGCCGCAGGCGATCCTGAAGGCGTTCCCGGGCGTGAGCGCGACGGCGCCGGGCGAAGGCGTCGTGACGGTGCAGCCCAACCACCACACGACCCACACCGTCTCGCTCGGGCGCGCGAACGGCAAGGCGCTCTACGACGTGGTGGAGAAGTTCGCGCCGCGCCAGCCGGATCCGTTCCCGCCGAGCATCGTGCCGGCGTCGAAGATCCCGAGCTGCCCGCGCCGCGAGGCGGCCTGATCGGGGGAGGCGGCGCCGGTGCTCGTCCAGATCGTCGCGCAGGGGCTCAGCGTGGGCGCGGTGCTCGCGCTGAGCGCCCTCGGCCTCACGATCGTCTACGGCGTGATGGGCGTCGTGAACCTCGCGCACGGCGAGTTCGTGATGCTCGGCGCCTACGCGATGGTGCTGCTGCAGCCGCTCGTCGGGGCGTGGCCGGCGATCGCGCTGGCGCCGCTGGTGGTCGGCGCGGTCGGCCTGCTCGTCGACCGCGCGCTGATCCGCTTCCTGTACCACGATCCGGTCAAGTCGATGCTCGGCACGTTCGGGCTGGCGATCGTGATCCGCCAGCTCGTGCTGATCGTCGAGGGGCCCCAGCTGCGCTACGTCGGGCTGCCGCTGACCGGCGCCGTCTCGCTCGGCTTCGGCCAGCAGTTCCCGCTGTGGCGCGTCGTGCTGATCGTCGGGGCGGTCGTGGCGGGGGTCGGGATGGCGCTGTGGCTGGCGCGCTCGGCGACCGGGCTGAAGATGCGCACGACGACGGTCGACGCCGACGTCGCGCAGTCGCTCGGGATGAACGTCGGGCGCGTGAACGCGACGGCGTTCGCGATCGGCGCCGGGCTGGCGGGGCTCGCCGGCGCGCTCGTCGCGCCGCTCGACTCCGTCTATCCGAACATGGGGCTGAGCTACCTCGTCGGCGCGTTCCTGGTCGTGATCCTGGCCGGGCTCGGATCGATCCGCAACGCGCTGATCTGGTCGGCCGGCGTCGGGCTGCTGACGGCCGCGGTCGCGGTGCCGGCCGACGACGTGCTCGCGCAGGTCGTCGTCTGGAGCGTCGCGCTGGCGATCGTCGCGCTGCGCCGTCAACCGCTCGTGGCGAGCCGGGTGTGACGATGCGCGCGCGCCTGCACCCACCGCGCCGCGCCGCAAGGAGCGGCCGTCCCTCCGGGCCCGGTAGCGCACGGGGCGCCGCAGCGAGCCTGCGCCCGCCCGGCCGAGGCCGGCTCGCCGCGAGCGGCGGCGCGCGTCGCGCCGGCTGGCTCGCGCTGTTCGCCGCCGCCGCGCTCGCGCCGCTCGTCGTCTCGGACTTCACGATCGGCCTGCTGGCGCTGTGGCTGCCGTTCGTGATGCTGGCGATCTCGCTCGACCTGCTGTGGGGCGAGAACCGGATCGTCTCGTTCGGCCACGGCGCCTTCTTCGCCGGCGGCGGCTACGTCGCCGGGCTGCTGCTGCGCGGGCCGCAGGCCGACGCGACCGGCACCAACTACGCGCTGCTGAGCGGCGGCAGCGGCAACCGCTCGGGCTTCGACTCGCTGCTGCACACGCTCTCGTCGGTGCAGCTCGACGGGGTCCCGCCGCTCGCGTTCGTGCTGCCGGTCGCGCTCTGCGGGCTCGTCGGGCTGCTGGTCGGCCTGGCGGTGTTCCGGATCGGCTCGGTCGAGGTCTACGCGCCGCTCGTGACGCTCGGCGTCGGCGTGATCGCGGCGACCGTGTTCCTCAAGCTGGCGGTGATCGGCGGCAGCAACGGCCTGTCCGGGATCCCGCCCTACACGCGCAAGATCGCGGGCGGCTCGCAGGTCTCGATCTACGTCTTCAACGCCGTCTGGCTCGCGTTCGTGTACCTGGGCTACGCGGCCTTCCGCCGCTCGCGCGCGGGCCGGCGCTGGCGCGCGGCGGGCGACGACCCGATCCGCCTAGAGGCGCTCGGGACGGACGTGCGCCGCCTGCGCGCGCTCGGCTTCGCCGCCAGCGCCGCGCTGGCCGGCCTCGCGGGCGCACTCTACGTCGGCGCCTCGGGCTTCATGTCGGCCGACACGGCGGGAGTCGTCTTCTCCGTGCAGGCGCTGATCTGGCTCGCGGTCGGCGGCCCGGGCGCGCTGCTGGCCCCGCTCGTCGGGGTGCTCGCGATCCAGCTCGCCGACCACCAGCTGAGCGAGCGCCTGCAGGACGCCTGGCAGCTGCTGCTCGGCGTGCTGCTGATCGTCGTCGTGCTCGGCGCCCCGCGCGGGCTGACCGGCCTGGCCTCGAGCGCCGCCGGGCTCGTCGCGCGCGGGCGCGCCCGCCATACCAATCCCCCGGAAGGAGCCGTGCCGTGAGATTGCGAATCGTCTGCACCAACGACTTCCTCGGCTCGGTCGCGCCGATGCCGACGAGCTACGGGCGGCTGCCCGGCGGCCACGCGCTGGCGCGGGCGGTCGAGCGGCTGCGCGAGGGCCAGCCGACGATCTGGGCCGACGCCGGCGACTTCTCCAACGGCGGCCCGCTGTCGACGACGAGCGGGGGCGTGCTGAACTTCCACGCCGCCGGCCAGCTCGGGATCGAGGTCGCGACGATCGGAAACCACGAGCTCGACTGGGGGATGGAGCACCTCGCCGAGCACCGCGCGGCGCTGCCGTTCCCGCTCATCTGCGCGAACCTCGACGCCGGCCTGCCGCCGACCGCGATCGTGCCGACGGCGGCGGGGCCGGTCGGCTTCGTCGGGCTCACGCACCCGCAGGTCGACGCGTTCACGCACTTCGCGCCGGCGCCCGACCAGGACCTCGCACGGATCGTGCCCGAGCACGCTCGCCGCCTGCGCGAGCAGGGCGCGGTCGCGGTCGTCGTGCTGGTCCACTTCGGCGTGAGCTGGTCGGTCGCGCCGGACGGGACGCACGAGCCGGACCCGGCGCCGGTGCTCGACCTCTGCCGGCCGTTCGCCGGTGCGGTCGACGCGGTCGTGCTCGGACACACGCTCGGGCGCTGGTGCGGCGTCGTCGACGGGGTGCCGTACGCACAGCCGTGGGCGTTCGGGGCGGAGCTGGGCGTGATCGACCTCGACCTCGAGTCGGGCGAGCACGGCGTCGACCTCGTGGCGGTCGACACCGCCGGGGCCGCCGCCTGGACGGGCGCCGGCCGGGTCGCGATCGCGGAGGCCGAGCGCACGATCATCGGCGAGCTCTACGCGCCGCTGACGATCGACTTCGCGCGCGACATCTCGCTCGCGCACTACGCGGCCGGCGCGCTGCGCGCCGCCGCGGGTGCGGCCGGGGCGGTCGTGCCGGTCGTCGGCATGCACCAGCCGGCGATCGAGGGCGTCATGTACCACTGGCCGGTGGGTCCGGTCACCGAGGCGGACCTGTCGCGCTTCTGGCCGTGGACGGAGGACCGCTCGCTCGTCGCCGAGCTGACCGACGCCGAGCTGGAGGCGATCGCCTCGTTCGTCGCGCCCGAGCCGTGGCTGGCGTGGGGCACGAGTGCCGCGCCGCCGCTGCCCGGGATCCGCCCGACGATCGTCGTCCCGCGCGACTACGTCGACTGGGGCACGATCCAGATCGAGCAGCTCGTCGGACGCGCGCTCGACTGGCGCCCGCTCGAGATCCGCCTGCGCGACGCCGTCCGGATGCGCCTGGCCGGCGTGCTGGACGAGGAGCGCGAGGCGGTGGGCGCGCGGCCGGTCGCGCACGTCGGCTGAGCGCGCCGGACGCCCGTGCGCGCAGCCGGACCGCGCGCTTCGCCGAGCTGGACCCGCCGCTGCGCGACGCGCTCGTCGGCGGGCGCCCGATCGCGGACGCCGGCGCCGCTACCCTCGGAGAAGACCGAGAACTGAAAGGCACGGTGACGCGATGGCGAGCAAGGTCAGCAAGACCGACCCGGAGTGGCGCGAGCAGCTGAGCCCCGAGCAGTACGCGGTGCTGCGCGAGAAGGCGACCGAGCGCCCGTTCACGGGCGAGTACGTCGACGAGAAGGCGCCCGGGACCTATCGCTGCGCCGCCTGCGGCGCGCCGCTGTTCGACGCCGCGACGAAGTTCGACTCCGGCACCGGCTGGCCGAGCTTCACCGCCCCGATGGACGACGACGGGGTCGACACCGAGCGCGACCGCAGCCTCTTCATGGAGCGCACCGAGGTCCTCTGCTCCGCCTGCGGCGGCCACCTCGGCCACGTCTTCGACGACGGCCCCGGCCCGACCGGCAAGCGCTACTGCATCAACTCCTGCGCGCTCGACCTCGAGCGGTCCTGAGCGGCCCTGACCGCCGTTGTCGCTACGGTTTCTCCTGTGGGTTCTCGCGACAAGGTCACCGTCTCCATCGACGCCGACATGATCGCCCAAGCTCGCGAGGGGCTTGGTGAGCCAGCGGCGGGTCTCCCCGATGGCGCAGTCGTGGAGCGCGCCGTCAACGCCTACCTTCTGCGTCGCTTGGTCGACGCGACGCAGGCCGCGAGCGACCTGACAGCAGAGGAGGCCGAGCGCATCGCCTACGAGGAGTTGCGAGCTTCGCGCCGGGAGCGGCGCGAAGCCGGGTGATCCGGGTCGTCGTCGATCCGGGCGTCTTCATCTCTGTCCTGATCGGCCCTGGTGGATCGCCGCCCGATCGCGTCTTCGATGCCTTCCTGGCCGGCAAGGTCGAGGTCGTCTTTAGCCCCGCGCTGCTGGCCGAGCTCCGCCGCGTCGCCTTTCGCCCGAAGTTTCGCCGCTGGTTCGACGAAGCACGCGCGCGCGAGCTGATCGAGCGTCTGGACATCCAGGCGACGATGCTCGAGGACCCTCCAGCCGTCGAGGGCGCCACGCCTGATCCGGACGACGACTACCTCATCGCTCTCGCACACGCATCGAACGCCGATGCGATCGTGAGCGGCGACTCGCACGTTCACGCCGCAGACTTGACGGTCCTCACGCCCCGCCAGCTCGCCGACCAGCTTCCTGAGGACAAGGCTCCCGCCTCTCCGAGCTAGTGTCCCGAGTCACTGGCCGGCGATCGCGTTCGCCGCCAGCGACGGGAACAACGTCAACAGCGCGGGCCGCGGCGCGTCGCCGGCGCCGATCAGGCCCGGGTCGTCCTCCCCGACGGCCGGGTCGATCGCGCCGTGGGGACAGCGCGCGCCGGTGCCCGCGGGCGGCGCGAAGTAGTAGTAGTACACGCGCGCCACGCGGCCGAACGCCGGCGACGCCATCAGCGCGTCGAGGTCGAGCGCCGCGGCGTTCTGGGTCGTCGCCGCGTCGGCCGCGACGGGCACGCCGGCGGTGCAGTAGTAGGCGCCGACCTCGGTGATCCAGACGGGCCGCCCGTCGGTCGCGCCCGCGACCCAGTCGGCGAGCTTCGCGAGCCCCGCCGAGGTGCTCCCGGTGCCGTCCGGGTTGATCGCGTGGTAGGCGTGGACCGCCCACTCGTCGGGCGTGCGGCTCAGCGCGGCGCGATAGGCGCTCACGTAGCTGCGCAGCGAGTCGAAGTCGGAGAAGTCGCCGGCGGCGACGGTGCACGTCTGGCCGGTCGCGCTCGGCACGCGGCAGGCGGCGTCGAGCTGGTTCCAGTACTTCGCCGCCAGCACCGGATCCAGGGTCGCGCCGCCGAGCGCGTGGTTGGGCTCGTTCCAGGCGGTGAGCTCGGTCACGTCCGGGAACGCGGCGCGGAAGCGGTCGATCGCGGAGCGGTAGTCGAGCGGCGCGGGGAACGGAGCGCCCTTCACGCCGCCGAACGAGATCAGCACTTGCTTGCCGTGCGTGCGCGCCGTCGCGATCCAGCGCTGCAGCGCGGCCGTGCCGGCCGGGTCGAGCGCGACGTCCCACGGCACGATGTGGCGCACCTGCGGGACGTCGATCGCCTCGAAGAGGCTCGTCGCGAACGGGTCCCAGGCGGCGAGGTTCTCGTCGGCGATGCCGGTGATCCGCGCGCCGCTCGCCTGCGCCGGGGTGACCGCCGCCGCGAGCGTCGCGAGCAGCGCCACGGCGACCAGCCAACGGCGGTGGCGCGCACCGCGAGACGGCGCGACGGCCAGCCGCGCACGCCGGCGCCGCCCGGCTGCGCGAGTCGACTTCGCGGACGTCACTTGCGCGCCACCGGCGCGCCGCGCTGCTCGCGCAGCTCGCGCCGCTCCCGCCGCTGGACCCACACGATTCCGGCCACGAGCGCGACGCCGAGCGCGATCGCCGCGATCACGCCGAAGCGCTCGATCGCGTGCACGGCGGCGTGGCCGGCGAAGTAGGCGACGAGGCCGACGCCGACCGCCCAGGTGATCCCGCCGAGCGCGTTCCAGAGGAAGAACGTGCGGAAGGGCATCCGGTTCATGCCGGCCATCCACGCGGCCGTCACGCGCACGAGCGCCATCCAGCGCCCGAGGAACACGGCCTTCGAGCCGTGGCGGGCGAAGAAGCGGTCTCCGTAGGCGATCAGCGCGATGCGCCGCTCGTGGAACGGGCCGCGCGGCGCGGTCAGCAGCTTCCGCCCGCCGACCCGCCCGATCCAGTAGCCGACGTTGTCGCCGACGATCGCCGAGGCCGCCGCGATCGCCAGCACGAGCTCGATCTGGAGCTTGCCCTGGCTCGCCATGATGCACGCGAGCACGAGCGCGGTCTCGCCCGGGGATGGGATCCCCATCGACTCCAGCCCGACGAGCGCGGGCAGCAGGTAGCCGAGCGTGCTCGACACCGCGATCCCGAACAGCGCGAAGGGGACGAGCGCGCTCACGAGCGGTTCGCAGGGATGGCGACGCGCTCCGGCGCCGCGACCGGGGCGGCCGCGGGGAGCGGCAGGTCAGGCGGTGGCGCCCCCAGCTCGGGCCCCCCGCGCAGGTACGTCGTCAGGAACGTCAGCGCGACGATCCCGATGAACAGCAGGATCGGCCCGGAGTCGTTGAACAGCGAGCCGGCGATCGACGCCGCCAGCCCGCCCCACAGGGACGCCCGCCACACCGGGTCTCCCGCGATCGCCGCGTACACGCGCCGGCGGTGGACGAGCGCGTAGCCGACCGCGAGCCCGCACAGCAGCGTCAGCAGCGGCGCGGTGCCGCTGGAGAGGATCGACCACGCCAGCTCGTAGCGGCGCTGGAGCGTGTTGAGCAGGTCGCCCGACGAGCCGTGCAGCACGTTGCGCACGAAGTGGCCGTTGCCGCCGGTCGCGAGGTCGATCAGCGCGAGCGCGCCGAGCCCCGCGGCCGGCGCCACCACCGCGACCGCCAGCGCCCGCCGCGTCACGCCGCCGGGGAGCATCAGCAGCGTCGCGACGCCCGCGCCGGCGGCGATCGTGAAGACGCCGCCGACGTCGGCGCCGAGCCGGCCGGAGCCGACGACCGCCGCCCATGCCACGCCCGCGAGCGCGAACGCGAGCGCCCCGCCGCGCGTGCGCCGCCGGGCCGGCAGCGTCGCTGCGACCGCGACCAGCATCAGCACCGTCAGCGCGATCTCCAGCTCGTTGCCGATCCCGTAGAAGCGCGATCCCGAGCGCGGGTTCGGGCCCAGCAGCGAGCGCAGCAGGAAGTGCGAGTGGTTGACGAGGTCGGCCGTGTAGAGCACGAGTCCCGCCAGCGCGGGCGCGGCCGGGCCGCGCGGCCACGCGAGCAGCCGATCGGTCGCGAACGCGAGCGCGAACGAGCCGATCGCGATCAGGAACAGCTCCGCCTGGCGGCTCGGCTGGAGCGCGCCGGCGATCAGCAGCATCGTCGGGAGCCACAGCAGCGCCAGCCCGCCGGCGCGCATCGCGAAGCGGATCCCGGCGCGGTCGCGCGCGATGCCCGCGACGAGCACGACCGCCAGCCAAGCGAACAGGAACGTCTCCAGGGCAGGATTGCGCCGCGCGATGATGACCGACAGGCGGTCGTCGAGCCGTTGCAGCGCGGCCGCGTCGCGCGTACCGGCGCTGTGGATCGGCTCCCCGCGGACCTGCTTGGGCGTCGCGATCCCGAGGTGCTGCAGGATCGTCGGCAGCAGATCGATCCCGGCCGCGACGCCTTCGATGTGCGTCGTCGCGGAGCTGAAGCTGCGCGCGACGCGCAGGCCGGCGATCCCGGTCGGCAGCAGCTGCGGCGCGGTCGCCTGCGGCGGCGCCGCGATCGCGATCAGCAGCTCGCGCGGCGGGCGGTGGGCGAGCAGCGCGTCGAGCTGGGCGTCGCCGGCGAGCCCTTCGGGCAGCAGCGCGACGACGAGGCGGTGGCTGGCCGTGAGCGCCCGGGCGCGCTGCGCGACGGTTGCGCCGGGTCCGAGCGAGACGGTCCGCACGGTCCCGTCGCGCCCGGCGGCGGCGACCGCCTCGAGGTTCGGGTCCCCGGCGATCCCGGCGTACGCCGCGCCGCCCGGGACCGAGCTGGCGAGCAGGCCCGGCACGATGTCGGCCGGCGCGGTCTCCGCCCGCGCGACGGCGGCGAGCCAGTTGACGATCAAGCCGGGCTTGCCGTCCGGGCCGGTCGCCAGCAGGCTCAGATCCGGCGGGTCCTGCGGGTGGTAGGTGCCGCGCGACGTGCGCGTGCCGGCGGTCAGGTCGAGCAGCGCCTGCTGCGGGCTGTAGCCCGACTGCGTCGCCGACACCATCCCCAGCGCCAGCTCCGGATGGCCGTCGAGCAGGCTCAGCACGCTCGGCGGCTGCACGCCCGGCGGCGGGTTGGACTCGACCGGCAGGAACGCGATCAGCGCCGACGGCTGCCGCGCGGGCGCCGCGGAGGCGGCCGCCGCCGGCAGCGCGAGCACGCCCGCCGCGAGCGCGGCGACGAGCAGCCAGCGCCGCGGCAGGCGGCGGATCCCGGCGGGGGACGGCATCGGCTCAGGTTAGAGGCTGTCTCAGCGCGAACGCGCGGGGGCGGCGCGGGCGCGCGGGGCCCGCGCCGCGCAGCATCCGCACGAGCGCGCGCGCGTAGCCGGGGGCGACGCCGGCGACGCGGAACGTCGAGCTGCCCATGTCGGCCGTGCGGTTGATCCACGCGATCGGCACCTCGACGACGTCGCGCCCGGCGAGCAGCGGCTTCAGCCCCGTCTCGGCGTTGGCCGCGAACCCGTCCTGCGTGATCGCCAGCTCGCGCAGGATGTCGGCGCGGTAGAGCTTGAGGTTGTTGGAGATGTCGTGGATCGGCCGGTGCGAGACGCGCTTGGCGATCGCGTGGAACGCGCGGTTGCCGAGCAGCTTCGCAGCCGGGTAGTTGAGCAGCACCGAGTCCTGCGAGAAGCGGCTGCCGATCGCGCCCTCGCGGCCGGCCGCGACGGCGTCGAACAGGTCGCGCAGCTCGGGCACGAGCATCGCGAAGTCGCAGTCGATCGAGAGGATGTAGCGGCCGGTCGTGGCCGCGTAGCCGTCACGCAGCGCGCGCCCGACGCCGGGCGGCGGCGTGCGGTCGACGAGCTTCACGCGCGCGTCGCGCTCGGCGAGCGCGCGCGCGACGGCGGCCGTTTCGTCGGAGCTGTTGTCGTTGACGATCACGAGCTCGTGGATGTAGGCGTCGTAGGCGCCGGTCAGCGCGGCGACGAGCCGGCCGACGTTCATCGCCTCGTTGTGGCAGGGGATCACGACCGAGACCGCGTCGCGCAGCTCGTCGTGGCGCGCGAGTTCGACGGCCGGGCGCGCGGCCTCGGGAGGTCCGGGCTTGCGCGCCTCGATGAAGAGGGTCCCGCACAGCCGGCGAAGGCCCGGCAGGTGTTCGAGCACGAACGCCGCGCTCTGCACGGTTGGAATCATCCGCGCCGGCGTGCGCGGGTGCAGGATTTCGTAGGGGACGATCTCCGTCTCCTCGTAGCCCTCGCGCCGCAGCGACCAGGCCAGCTCGGCGGCCCGCAGGGCGATCTGGTGCGGGGCGTTGCCGGCCCAGCGCGCGAGCGGGCGGCTGTGCGCCTTCGCCCACACCTGCGGGTTGAAGTAGTTGGCCTCGAAGAACAGCAGCCGCCCGCCGGGCTTCAGCAGCCGGTGGATCCAGGCGAGGTTCTCCTGGTAGTGGTCGTGCGAGAGGATCGCGCTGCCGACGACGAAGTCGAAGCGCTCGCCCGGCAGGCCCTCGTGCGCGCCGAGCAGCACGACCTCGACGCCTCCCAGCGCGCGCGCCCGCGCGGCCTCGGCGAGGTCGGCGTTGAACGCGACGGCGGTGATCGCGGTCTCGCCGCCGGTGACGGCCGCAAGGTGTGCCGTCCACACGCCGCTGCCGCAGCCCAGCTCCAGCACCTGGTCGCCGGGCGCGACGTGCAGCGCGTGGCGCGTCGCGTTCGCGCGCCAGCGCAGGCGCGTCGGGGAGGTCTGCGGGTAGCGGCGCCAGTAGGCGTCGCGCGTGCGCTCGATCTCGCACAGGTTCGCGAACAGCTGCGCCGCCCCCGGGCGCACCGCCGCCTCGACGTCCGCCTTGGCTGGTCCCCCGATCGCCACGGTTACGGCACCGCCATGCTCCAGCGCTCGACGTTCGCGTCGTGGATCTCGCGCAGCATCGCCGGCACGTCATACGTCAGCGACCAGCCGGGGTGGTCGGCCTCGAACGCGGCGAGGTCGGAGATCCACCAGCGGTGGTCGCCCATGCGCGCCTGGTCGCTCAAGGTCCACTGCAGCTCGCGCCCCGAGATCTGCTCGCACAGCGCGATCGCCTCCAGCATCGAGCAGTTGCTCGCGCGCCCGCCGCCGAGGTTGTAGACGGCGGCCGCGCGCGGCGCGGCGTGGAAGGCGGCGAACGCGGACACGACGTCGTCGCAGTGGACGTTGTCGCGCACCTGCTTGCCGCCGTAGCCGAAGACCGTGTACGGCGCGCCGGTGACGGCGCACTTCATCAGGTACGCGAGGAAGCCGTGCAGCTGCGCGCCGGCGTGCTGGGGGCCGGTCAGGCAGCCGCCGCGGAAGCAGACGGTCGGCATGCCGAAGTAGCGCCCGTACTCCTGCACGAGCAGGTCGGCTGCGGCCTTCGAGGCGCCGAACAGCGAGTGCATCGAGCGGTCGATCGACATCGTCGTGTCGATCCCGCCGTGCCACCGGTGGTTTTCCGGCAGCTCCAGCCGGGTGTCGCGCTCGACCAGCGGCAGCTCGTTGGGCAGGTCCCCGTAGACCTTGTTGGTGGAGGTGAAGACGAACGTCGCGTCGGGCGCATGCTCGCGCGCCGCCTGCAAGAGGTTCAGCGTGCCGTTCGCGTTGACGGTGAAGTCGGTGTGGGGATCGGACGCGGCCCAGTCGTGCGACGGCTGGGCGGCGGCGTGGATGACGAGCGCGAGGTCGCGGGCGTGGCGGGCGAACAGCCTCTCGACGCCGTCGCGGTCGCGAACGTCGAGCTCGACGTGGTGGAAGGCGTCGTACGTCTCCGTGAGCTGGCGCGTGACATGGGCGGTCGAGGCGTCGGCGCCGAAGAAGCGCGCCCGCATGTCGTTCTCGATCCCGACCACGTCGTAGCCGGCCTCGGCGAAATGGCGCACCGAGGCCGATCCGATGAGTCCCCCTGAGCCGGTGACGATGGCGATCGGCATCGGGCCTAGCGTAATCGCGGCGCGGCGACCGCGGCGTCAGCGCAGCCGGGCCGCGGCGGCCAGCTGCGGCTCCTCGCGCTCGGCTCCCGGCGGCGCCGGGGCGGCGAGCGGGACGCCCGGCGCGATCCGTCCGGCCGCCGCGACCGCCCACAGCAGCGACAGCCACGTGAGCGTCGCGAGCGCGACGTGGACCCACACCATGTCGGCGGGCAGGTGCAGCTCGTACTGGACGCTGCCGACGAGCCCCTGCGAGGCCATCAGCACGCCGGCGACGGTCAGCGCTTCGACGAGCTGGGCGTTGGCGGCGCGCCGGCGCGCGAGCAGCCAGGCGCCGACGACGCCGATCCCCAGCAGCGTTGCGAGCAGGGCGTGGCGGTGGATGACCCAGGTGAGCGTGCCGGTACCGCGGAAGTGCAGGCGGTGGATCAGCTGGCCCTTGCTGCCGCCGGCGTGCGGGCCGGCGGCGGTCGCGACGGTGCCGGCGAACAGCACGACGGCGCCGAGCAGCGCGGTGGCGCGCACGAGCCAGACGGTCGCGCGGTCGACCGCGGGCGGGCGCTCGCCGGGCGCCCAGCGCGCGCGCCACGCGAGCGCGACGGCGCCGGCGAGGATCAGCATCGAGAGCCCGAAGTGCGCCATCACGTAGCCGGGCGCCAGCTCGTGGCGGACGGTGAAGCCGCCCAGCACCGCCTGCGCGAGCACCCCGAGCGGCAGCAGCGTCGCGAGCCAGGTCAGGTCACGCCGCCGCGGGACGCGCGCGAGCGCCGCCAGCCACGCGACGATCGTGACCAGCCCCACGATCCCCGACAGGAAGCGGTTCCCGAACTCGATCACCGAGTGCAGCGACAGCGGCGGCACGACCTTCCCGTAGCAGCGCGGCCAGTCCGGGCACCCGAGCCCCGAGTCGGTCAGCCGCACGGCAGCGCCCGTCAGCACGATCAACGTCAGCGCGCCGAGCGCGACATAGGCGATCGTGCGGAAGCGCTGGGGGGTGACGGGGAAGCGGGACAGCACGGCGAGACACGAAAGGATGTCACGCGGCGGCGGGGCGAGCGCCTATGTCCGGACGCGCGTCGCGCCTCAGGAGATCGGCTCCGTTTTGTAGTCTGAGCCGTCGATGCTGCGCGAGACCGACGGATTCGGGACGGTGACGTCTTGAGCATCCAAGTGCCGTTCATCATGGCGGGCGCGGCGGCGCTCACGCTGTCCACGATCCTGCTCGTGCGGCGGCGCCTGCTGTCGATCCGCTACGGCATGGGGTGGCTCACGATCTCGGTCGTGGCCTTCGTGGGCGCTCCGCTCCTGAGCCTGCTGGCCTCGCGGGTCGCCCGTTTCGGCTTCACCCCGACCGGCTTCTCGCTGGGCATCTTCATCGCGTTCCTCGGTGCGATCTGTCTCCAGCTCTCGATTTCGCTTTCAGGGCTGCACAACGCCGTGCAGAACCTCGCGGAGCACGCGGCGCTGGTGGAGGAGCGGGTCCGCTCGCTCGAAGCACTCGCCTCGCAAGCGCCCGCCCCCGACCCACACGAGCCCGTTGCGGAGCCCGTCAGGTGACTGAAGCGGCCCCGACTCACCCGCAGCGCGTGCTCGTGATCGTCCCCGCGCTCAACGAGGAGCACAGCGTCGGTGTCGTCGTGGCTACGACGCGCGGTCTCGGGTACGACGTCTGTGTCGTGGACGACGGCTCCGTCGACACGACCGCCGCACGCGCGCGCGATGCGGGCGCGACGGTTCTGGGAGTGCCGTTCAACCTCGGCATCGGCGGGGCGCTGCGCTGCGGCTTCCGCTGGGCGCTCGCGCAGGGCTATGACACGGTCGTCCAGCTCGACGCCGACGGGCAGCACGACCCGCACGAGATCGCCGAGCTGCTGGGCGCGATGGAGGCAACCGGCGCCGACATGGTGATCGGCTCGCGCTTCGTCGACGGGTCCGGCGCCTACGAGATCCGCAATTCGCGACGCATCGCGATGCGCTTGCTTTCCCGCCGCGCGGCGCGGATCACCGGGACGATGGTCGTCGACTCGACCTCCGGCTTTCGCGCGATCCGCCGCCCGCAGCTCGACCGTTTCGCGGCCAACTACCCCGTCGAGTACCTCGACAGCGTCGAGGCGCTGATCGAGGCGGGCCGCGCGGGAGCGCGGATCGTCGAGCACCCGGTCAGCATGTCGCCGCGTGCGCACGGCCAGGGCAGCGCCGGCGCCCTCGCCAGCGTCTGGTACGTCGCGCGCGTGATGCTGGCCACCGAGCTCATGCACCGGCGCCGCAGACGGCGGCCGCCGAACCTGCCGAGCACGCACGGCGTCTCCTAGCGCCGCGCTCAGCGGCGTGCGACGACCGCGTACTCGCCGGTCGTGAAGCGGTCGGCCTCGACGTCGCCGACGCCGTTGGGGTGGAAGACGTACGCCGATCCGAACCCGGCGATGCGGCAGAGCGCCAGCATCGTCTCCGGGAACAGCGGGTGCTGGTGCGTGACGTCGACCCAGAACGCCTTCAGCGCCGGGACCGAGTGCGGGTTGACGGTCTCGGCGACGAACAGGCCGCCCGGCCGCAGCTTCGCGTGCGCGACGCGCAGGAAGCGCTTGAGCGCGTCCGGCGGCATGTGCTCGATCACCTGCGCGGAGAAGACGAGCCCGAGCTGCCCGTCCTGGAGCCCCTCCAAGTACTTGACGCCGTCGCCGAGGACCGTGTCCGCGTGGCCCTTCTCGCAGCAGCGCGCGACCATCCCCTCGTCGGAGTCGACGCCCGTCGCCGCGATGCCGGCCGCCGCGAGCACGTCGAGGAACTCCCCGCGCCCGCAGCCGACGTCGACCGCCGGCGCGCAGCCGCCGACGATGTCGAGGTAGCGCCGCTGGCGGTCGGCGATGAACTGCTCGCTGCCGCGGAACAGCTCCTCGAACTCGCGATAGCCGTCCTCGTCGCGAACGGCGCCGGACTCCTCATAGCCGAGCACGGTGCCCGCCGGACCGACGTCGAGCGTACGCAGCACGTCGCTGGCCATGTAGGGCAGCGCCCGCGACTCCTCCACCAGGCGCGCCGGCGCCTCGAGCTCGCGCGCGAGTCGCCGGTCGCCGGCGGCGCGAGCTGCGCGCTCTCGCTCGACCGTGGCCGTGAGGTCCGCGATGCGCGCCTGCTGGGCGCGCAGGAGGGCCAGCGACCGCGCCTGCGAGGTCGCCATCCCGGCTGTCAGCGCTCGCTCGACGGCGCGGTTGAGCTGCTCCTGGTACGCGGTGTACGGCCGCATCGCGCGCAGCAGCAGCTTGCGCACGGCGCCTCCGGGCTTCCCGAAGCGTGAACGGCGATCGGGCGTGGCGCCGCGGCGCACGAGCCGCTGCAGGTCCGCGCGCCCAGCAGACGCGACCGCGGACCCGTCCGGTACGCCGAGCTGTCCGGCGACGTGGTCGAGCCGGCCGCGCATCACGCGTCCGGCCGCCTCGGCGGAGAAGGCGCTGCGGATGTCGTGCGCCGCGCGCTCGGCCCGCTGCGCGGCCTTCTGCGGCTGCTCGAACACCTCGCGCATGAAGCGCGCCGCCTGGCGGACGTCGGGCTCGGCCCACATGCCGTTCGGCGAGTAAGGCGCCGCGTCGTGGCCGATCGGCACCAGCTCGTAGTCGACGAGGAAGCTGTTGTCGTCGGTCATGAAGTCGACGTTGCCGGAGTACCGCGTGGCGATCACCGGCTTGCCATGGAACATCGCCTCGGCCATCGTCAGGCCAAGCCCCTCGGAACGGTGCAGCGACACGTAGCAGTCGCAGCTGCACATCAGCCGGTCCTTGTCGCCCGGGTCGAGGTACTCGTCGATCAGGACGATGTCGCCGCGCTCCTCGATCGCCTCCCTGACGCGCCGATGGCCGTCCGCGTCGAAGCCGGGGTTGATGCACTTGAGCACCAGGGCGGTGCCCGCGTGCTCGTCGAACGCCGCGCGGTAGGCCTCCACGACCGCGAGCGGGTTCTTGCGCGCGAAGACGCTGCAGTAGTCCCACGAGAACAGGAACGTGAACGCATCCGGCCAGCGGTGCTCGCCCGGGGCGAACGGCGGCGGCTCGGAGAAGCACATCGGGATCGGGACGTGCACGACGGGCACCGGCGACGGCACCGCCTCCAGCGTGTCGGCGACGAACCGGCTGCCGACCCACACCTCGTCGACGTGCTCGAAGGCCTCCCGGAAGCGATCGGGGAAATCGCTCGTCTCCCACCACCACATGCCGATCGTGTAGCGGTCCTCGAAGAACTTCGGCCCGGCCTGCTGCGCGAAGCCCGGCAGGCCGTCGGCGTTGACGCACACGAGGTTGAACGCGAACGGATTGTCCTCCAGCCCGCCCGCGACGTAGGCGTGTCCCTGCCGGCTCTCCTGCGCCACCAAGCCCGCGGGAAGCGCCGGCACGCCGGCGGCGTCGAGCCCGCTCACGACCTGGCGCGCGACCTCGCCGATCCCCAGCTCGGAGCGCAGGTACCCCGCGACGTTGACCCCGTAGGGGCGCTCGATCCGCACTGCCGTCGGGCGTGTCGCCTCCGTCTCGTGCCGCTCCAAGCGCGTGTGCGGCAGCAGCACGTCGGGGATGCCCACCTCCCCGCGGCCGTGCGCCACGCACCAGTCCAGATACCCGTCGACCTCGCCGCGCTCGACGCCCGCATAGGCCCGCTGGAGGTCGGGCCGCGACGACCACAGGCCGTGCAGGAAGCGCGAGACGCGCGGGGCGTCGGGAGCGGGCTCGTTGAGCCACGCGAGCAGCCGTGCCTCGCCGTCCGCCGTGAAGACCGACTCCGGACACGCGCCGGCCTCGACGCCCGCGCGGTAGAGCGCGCGCATCGTCCTCGACAGCCGGATCCCCGACGGGAGCGTGTCGTGCTCGTAGGGCAGGTCGCGGACCTGCTCGTAGCCGGCCTCGATCAGCGCCTCGGCGTAGGCGTCGCACAGCTCGCGCAGCGGGCCGTCGGCGCCCAGTTGGACGCGATCCTGGTGCTTGCTGAGGACGCGCCGCCGGTCGGGGTTGTAGCCGCTGAAATGGAAGAAGCGCACGGGCTGCCCCTTCGCGAGGTATGTCCCGTTCCGACGGCCGAGCCCGCGCTCGAGCACGTTCCAGTACGCGATGTTGTAAGCGGGATCGCGGAGGATCTCGAGGTCGGACACGAGCCCCGGCACGAAGTCGATCCAGCGCTGGTCGACGAACAGCCCCCGCTCGGGCGCGACGTGGCAGTCCGTCAGCAGGCGCTCGGACCACCAGTCGAGCATCCGGTGGGCGTCCTCCCGGTTGGAGAGCCCGATGAAGCCGAGGTTGTAGATCCCGGCCATCAGGATGTCGGTCTCGCTCGGCTTGCAGCCGTCGCGCGGCATCCCGGTGAGCACATGCGGCGTGAGCACGACCGCGTGGTCGGACAGCGCGGCCTCCAGCTCGGTCATCCGCGTCAGCACGCGAATGTCCGGGTCCAGATACGCGACGCCGCTGCCGTCGTCGTGCTCGGCGAGCATCTGCCGCAGCAGCCACGGCTTCACGGCCGTCGACAGCTCCATGACGTCGTAGGCGCCGCGCATCTCGTCGAAGCTGTCGAGCCCGATCTGCGACGGGCGCACGAGCGCGAACGGCTCCGCGGCGGGATCGACGTACCCGTCGGTCTCGTCGATCACGAGCACGAAGCAGCGGCCGTCGGGATGTGTCGACTGGAACGACTCCGCCAGCACCCGGGCGTGCGCGAGGTAGTTCTTGGCGATGATCGTGCAGACGTTCACGGCCGGTTCGCGACGTCAGGTCCGCACGGACGTCGACTTTTCGACCGTCCATGTGCGCATGTCCCACGATGCGGCCTCGTCGACGGCTCGCTCGCCGGTCGCCTTCAGCTCCCGGCGCCGCGCGACCGCGCCGCCGCGAAAGGCGTGCTGCCAAGTCGACAGCGGCTCGAAGCCGGCCCCGCGCAGCCACCCTTCGAGCGCGATCCGGTTCGGCGCCCACTGCGAGGTCGGGTCGCTGCCCAGCAGGTCGCCCGGGTAGTACTGGACGAGCGGAAACACCGCGAGGTCGGTGTGGAAGTCGGCCAGCCGATGCCAGTGGCCGGCCGGGTCGACGAGGCCCTCGTCGATCATGTGCGTTTCGAGCAGCAGCAGCGCGTCAGGCAGGCAGACGTCGTAGACGCGGTCGAGTGCCAGCAACGGGTGGCGCAGGTGGTAGATCACGCCGAGGAACAACACGAGGTCGAAGCGCCCGTAGCGGTCGGGATTGAGCGAGTAGACGTTCTCGGTCACGTACGTCACGTTTGAGCCGAGCAGCTCGGCCGCGATCGCGAAGCCGGTGTGATGCGGCGGCTCGTTGTCGAGCGCGATCACCTCGCGGGCACCGCGGCGCTCGGCCTCGAACGAGAAGAAGCCGTCGCGCGCCCCGATGTCGAGCACGCGCATTCCGCTCAGATCCTCCGGCATGCTGATCTGAGTCAGGACCGTCGCGGTGTCCTGCAGGCCAGGCGTCCAGACCCCGGGCGCCACCTCGATCCGATGGTGCCATTTGGGCTGCTTGGCGATGGCCTCCCGGGCGCGAGCGCTGACGTCGTCCTGCACGCAGCGGGAGTCTAGCTCGGGGGTTCCCGGACCACGCTCAGCGGCCGAAGGCGGCGTCGAAGCCGAGCGGCTGCTGGAGGCCGAGCGCATCGCGCTCGAGCGCCGCCACTTCGACCGCCGGTCGCGGAACCCGTGCCGCGAAGCGCTCGGCGCCCTGCATCACCACGAGCCCGGCGCCCACCGCGCGAACGTAGTCCGGGTCCCATCCGAACGGCACCCACACGAAGTGCGTCTCGTGGAAGACCTGGGCCAGGAACCACGCGAGGCCCTGGTAGTTGTCGGCCGCGAAGCCGAACGAGTCGCCGAACACCACGATCGTGCGCGCGTCCGGTGCGTCGTCGTTGACGAACACCCGCCGCGTCCCGATGTGACCTCCGGCGGCAGCGATCGCCTCGCGATTGTCTTCCGCGATCCGTGCGCGGTGCAGCGTGCCGGGGCTCGTGATCACCTCGACGATCGACGGCTCGAACTTCACGCCCAGGTCGCCCGGGGCGACATAGGAGCGGACCGGGAGCTCGTCGAGATCGAGCGCCGCGTCGAACGCGAGCGCGTCTCGCACCGCGTCGAAGAGCAACGCGTTTCCGCGGAAGCTGAGGTGCGTGTCGGTCCGCAGATAGACCGCCTCGCGCGTCGCCGCGTCGCGCAGCTGCGCCAACGGATAGACGACCGGCAGGTCCCCGCTCGCCAGCATGCGCTCCACCGGGCGCGGGCCGGCGCGCACGAGCGACTCGGGATAGTGCTGCTCGTAGACCGCGAGCTTGTCCGGCACGATCACGAGCGCCGTCGGCACCCTCAGCGCGCGGGCCTGCGCCTCGCGCTGCGCAACCACCTCCCGCCACTCGTCGAGCCACGTCGGCTCCATCTCGATCTGACCCACGTACTGGCCCAGATTCGCGTTCGTGCCGCCGCACAGGAACAGCCAGCCCTCGTGTCCCACGATCGCGATCCCGTCGTCCGAGCGCTTGCCGGGCTGGTGGCCCCATTGCGCGAAGTCGGGATGGAAGACGTTGACGACGGCGGTCGCGTGCGCCGTGCGCGGCGGATGGCGCTCCGGCCCGAGGCGCGCCGCGTACTCGTCGGAGTCGAGCGCGACGCGCAGCAACTCCTCGAGCGACGACAGCGTGGCGAGCTGGTGCTCGACCTCCTCGTCCAGCGGCATGCGGTCGAGCACCTGCCGGTAGACAGACAGGACCTGCTCGCGCGTGAGTCCCTCCGCGGCGCTCATCCGGCCGGCGGCGGTTGAGAATAGTGGTCGACCAGCTTGCCGCATGCATGGGCGATCGGGACGGTGCGCTCGGTTCCCACCGGGACCGCGATCAACGGCCCGGCGACGGCGATCGTGGACGCTGGCGTCCAGCGGGCTCGCGTCGCGCGGATCGTCACCGGCACCCGGCCGAAGCGCGACACCACGAGCCGCCCGATCGGCCAGCGTGGGCCGGGCCGATCGAGGTTCGGCGGCAACGTCGCACGCAGCCCCGGGGCAGTCACGGCGAGCGGTCGCGGGCTCGTGTACGTCATCACCAGATCCCAGGCCCCGGCCGTGAGCTGCAGCTGGACGGTGGCTGCGACGCCCCGCCCCAGCGCCGGCACCGCAACCGCGCTGTCGGCGCCACGGATCGCCGCGCTTCCCCCCGCTCGCAGCACAGCGCGCCCGCGTGCGGAGCGGCAGTCGAGCACGCCCGCGGCACCGTTCCCCTCCGGCAGGACGTCGCTGTGCGGGATCGTGGCGACGCGGCGGTAGAGCACGAAGTCGCGCGTGCGACGGACCGCTCTCAACTGCGGCGGCGGGGCGCTGGCCGCCGCGTCGCGCGGTGAGATCACCCATGCGAACTCGTTCAGCGTCGTGCTGTCGAGCGAGTCGAGGTCGTAGTCCATCCCGTAGCTCCACGGCTTCTGACGCCGCACCGGCAGCACGGGGAAGCCGATGACGGGCGCACTGACCGGCGTCTCGTCCAGCTCCCACCTGATGAAGTCGTCGTCGCCCAGGAACAGCGTCGGCTGGTGATGGAGCGCCGGCTGCAGCGCGCGCAGCTCGCGCAGGTGGTCGGTGGGGCCCACCTTGCTCACGCGCAGCGCGTGCCAGCTCGAATCGCCGACGCGCGCGAGCAGCACGAGCGCGAGCGCCGGCGCGGCGGCCCACCACCAGCTCGGCATCCGCCAGCCGGGAGCGTCGCGCTCGACCAGCGTCCGGGCTGCCAGCACCATCAGCATCGGGGACAGGATCACCAGCGCCTTCGCTGCGACATACGGCGACTGGACGCGGTCGGACACGGCCCAGATCGCGATCGCCATCAGCGGCGCGGCGACCAACATCCACTCGCCGCGGCGGATCGTCCAGACTGCGCCCAGCACGACAAGGCCCAACGCGAACGCCGTCCACAGCCCGTTTGCGAACTGGTCAGCAGGGGGGAAGCGGTAGTCCGCGCTGCCCCAGCCCCCCAACGCCTCCCAGAGCGGGAGCGGGCCGACGAGATTGCCGATGTTGTCGCGCGCGATGCCGCCGCTGACGCCGCCCTTGGAGATGAACGAGGCCAGGCGCGGCAGCTGCGGCGCGATTGCGAGCAGCAGCACGGCGCCTGCCACCGCGACCGAGGTCAACTGGGCGCGTGCGCCGCGCAGCACGGCCCGCGCGGAGCCGGTCGCCAGCAGCTCGTGGATCGCAGTCCCCGCGATCCACGCGCCCAGGAACGCGAGCGGCCAAACCAGGCCCAGGAACGAGTAGACCGACACCGCCCCCGCGAGGATCGCGGCCGCCGGGATCCAGCGCCGCCGCCCGCCGAGCCGCGGCGGGGACACGAGCAGCACAGCGAAGCCGAGCGCAAACGTGCCCTCCAGCAGCTCCTTGAACGAGCCCTGACCGTAGTAGGACGCGACGAGGAAGGGCATCCCGGCCAGCGGCGCAACGACGAACGGCGCCCAGCGGCGCGGGCGGCGCAGCACGCCAAGGGCGGTCCAGCCGAGCAGGACCGCGCCGGCGATCGTGACGCCCGCGAACGCTTGGTCAACGCCGACGCCGAGGCCGCTGGAGACGACGGCCGACAACGCGTGGGGACCGATCGGATAGTCCGACAGCAGCGGGTTGACGTGCTCGACGAGCGCGGAGCGGTAGGCGTCGGCGAGCAGCAGGTGCGTCGCCATGTCGTTGTCGAACGACCAGCCGAGCGTGCCCGCATAGCCGGCCGACGCGAACGGGACCGCCGCCAGCAGCGCGACGGGCGCTCCGGCGAGCAGGCCGGGCAGCGGAGGCCGCTGGGCGCGGCTGCGCGCGAGGTGCACGACGCCGGCCGCCGTCAGCGCGATCAGCAGCACCGCGACGGTCGTAGCGCGGCCGGGGACGTGCAGCGACGGGACCGCGAGCGCGATCATCGTCGCCAGTCCGACTGGGACCGACAGACAGCTCCAGCGCGTCGCACCGCACAGGCGCAGGACGCCCTGTCCGATGACGAGCGCACCGGCGGCGATGAACGCGGCGCTCGCATACGTGCCCAGCATGCGTGGAGCCTACGATCTCGCGTTCCCGGAAGCTCGCGCGCCTGCCGGTCACCGGACGCCGACGACCGCGTCGGCGCCGACGACGTCGATCAGCGCGTCCCACGGCTCGAACCCGCCGTCGAGCTCGTCGAACCAGCCGAGGCCCTCCTGGCCGACCGCCACGCGCAGGCGGTAGTTGCCGGGCTCCGCGGGCGCCGGCAGGCGCAGCACGCCCTCGTCGCCGCCTCCGGGGCCGACGGTCGCCGACAGCCGCGCGCGACCGATCGTGCCCGGCACGTCGAGACCGTCGCGCGAGAAGCACGCGAGCACGTAGACCGGATGGTCGCCCGCGCTTGCGAGCGTCCCGCCCCCGCGGTTCTCCAGCGCGTAGCGGATCGTCAGCCAGCCACCGGCCGCGACGCGCGACGCGGGGTCCTCGATCGTCAGGACGATGCGGCGGTCCGTCGTCTCCAGCGGGCGCGTGACGGTTCTCGCACCGCGCGCGCTCCCGTCGAGCGCCACGCCCTCGAGCACGCGATAGGGGTTTGTCGCGAAGCCCGTCCGCAGTCCGGCGACCAACTCGGGAGGCGCGTGCACCAGCGCGAACACGTCGCGACAGGGCAGCGTCCACGACCGCAGTTCGCGCAGCGTCTCCCGCTCCAGCACGGCGACGCGCGCGCGTCCTTCGCCGCCGAGCAGCCGGTGGGCGCTCACGCCGACGTAGACGTGCTCGTCGTCGTAGGCCAGCCCGCGCGTCCAGCCGCCGAGCGCGACGCGTTGCAGCACGCGTCCGTCGGGAGCGAGGCGCAGCAGCTCGCGCTCGCCGGAGTTGCACACGAGCCACCCGTCCGCGAACGGCAGCGGGTCGTGCGGGCAGGTCAAGCCGGTGATGAGGTCCTCGCCGGTCTCGACGTCGAACACGACGCCGCTGCCCTCGCGCGCTCCGGGCCGCGCCCAGTCCCGGTGCGCGTTAAAGCGGCCGAAGGCGGATGCGATCAGCCGGTCGCCCCACACCGCCGGGCTGTTGACGTGCCAGCAGTCGCCGTCGCCGGGCGCATGCCACTCCCGCAGCGTGACCCCGTTCGCGTCGAGCCACAGCAGGCCGTTGGTCAGCGTCGAGACGACCACGAGGCGTCCGTCGTGCCACACGGCTCCGTGGGGCTCCTGCAGCGCGTCCACGCGGCGGTACGCCGCGACCCCGCGGGCGTCGTAGAGCAGCAGCTCGCCCGACGTCTGCGGATCGTCGTCGGTGAAGAGCAGTCGCGCGAGCGTCCTGCCGTCGTCGGCGACGGCGAGACCGGTCGTGCTCAGGTGGTCGATCGGCTCGACGCCGTCGTCGCCCAGCCGGTAGATGCCGCCCCCGGTGTCGTCGCCCAGGCCCGACGCGATCAGCGTCATGTCGAACCGGATCCGGGTTCGTCATTCGACATGTCGCCGAGAGTATCGCCGATGCGCCTGATGTGACCCGCGACCGGACGGATGCCGCAGCGCGCTGCTGCTAGCGTTCAGAGCGCTGTGTCGACCACCGCCTCGCAACCCCAAGGGGCCGTCGAGGCGGTCCCTTCGCGTCAGATGCCGACGGTCGCAGTCCAACACGTCGACAAGGCGTTCAAGCTCCCCCACCAGCAGTACCACACGCTCAAGGAGCGCGTCCTGCACCCGTTCAGGGCGACCGCCTACGACGTGCTGCAGGCGGTCGGCGACGTCACCTTCGAGGTCGCCGAGGGGGAGTTCTTCGGGATCGTCGGGCGCAACGGGAGCGGCAAGAGCACGTTGTTGAAGTGCCTGGCCGGAATCTATGACGTCGACGCGGGCGAGCTGCACGTCGAGGGGCGCCTGTCGCCGTTCATCGAGCTCGGCGTCGGCTTCAACATGGACCTGACGGCGCGCGACAACGTGATGATCAACGCGATCATGCTCGGCCTCTCGCGCCAGCAGGCGCGCGAGCGCTTCGACGACATCATCGCGTTCGCCGGGCTCGAGGACTTCCTTGACCTGAAGCTCAAGAACTACTCGTCGGGGATGGCCGTCCGGCTCGCCTTCTCGATCGCGATCCAGGTCGATGCGGAGGTGCTGCTGATCGACGAGGTGCTCGCGGTCGGCGACGCCGCCTTCCAGCAGAAGTGCTTCGACGAGTTCACGCGGCTCAAGGCGGAGGGGCGCACGATCCTGTTCGTCACGCACGACATGGGCGCCGTCGAGCGCTTCTGCGACCGCGCGATGCTGCTGGACAAGGGCCGCATGATCGACATCGGCGAGCCGGCGACGATCGCGCGCCGCTACAACGAGCTGAACTTCGGACGCGCCGTGCACCAGGTCCCCGAGGCCGGTCGCGGTGAGCCCGCCGCGCAGATCCTCGACGCGTGGTTCGAGGACGAGCGCGCGCAGCGCATCGTGGACGCGATCCACGGTCACCCCTGCCGCGCCTGCATGGCGGTGCGCTTCAGCGAGCCCGTCGACGACCCGGTCTTCGGCTTCAGCCTGCGCAACGACGCCGGCGTGACGGTGTTCGCGACGACGACGGACGGGCCGCTCGGCCCGACCGGCCACTTCGCGGCGGGCGAGCGGATCACGGTGCGGTGCTCGATCATCAACTGGCTCGTGCAGGGCCTCTACAGCGTCACGCCGTCGATCGCGCAGCCGGGGCAGGACGGGCTGGGCGCGATCGACGCGCGCGCGGACGCCGCGCAGCTGCTCGTCCACGGCGGCCATGCCACGGCCGGTGTGACCAATCTGCCGCACGACTTCCAGCTGGAGCGCGGATGAGCGCCACCACCGCCCGCCCCAACCGCTACGGCCCGTCCGCCTTCGGCGACGACCTGCGGCGCTTCTGGAACCTCACGGTCACGCTCGCGACGACCGACTTCAAGCTGCGCTACTTCGGCTCGGTGCTGGGCTACTTCTGGTCGCTCGCGCGGCCGCTGATGTTCTTCACCGTCCTGTACCTGTTCTTCAGCAAGGCGCTGCACGCCGGGCAGGGCGTTCCGCACTACCCGGTCTACCTGCTCGGCTCGATCATCCTGTGGACGTTCTTCACCGAGACGACGGGCGGCTGCGTGCGCTGCCTGCTCGACCGCGAGGGGCTGCTGCGCAAGATGCGCTTCCCGCGGCTCGTGATCCCGCTCTCGGTCGCGCTCACGTCGGCCTTCAACCTGCTGACGAACTTCGTCGCGGTGCTCGTGCTCGCGTTCATCTCCGGCGTGACGCCGCGCTGGAGCTGGCTGCAGCTGCTGCCGCTGATGGGGCTGATGGCGCTGCTCGCGGTCGGCGTCGGGATGCTGCTGTCCGCCCTCTACGTGCGCTTCCGCGACATCCAGCCGATCTGGGACGTCGCGTCGCAGATCCTCTTCTACGGCTCGCCGATCATCTACGTGGCGGCCACGTACGACTCGGCCAAGCCCGGCTTGGAGCACGTCGCGGTCACGTTCAACCCGATCGCCGCGATCCTCACCCAGGTCGGCCACGCGTTCGTCGACCCGAGCCTGCCGACGGCGGCGACGGCCGCCGGCGGCGGCGCCCGCGTGCTGGTCGCGCTGGCTATCATCGCCGCGATGTTCGCGCTCGGGCTGTGGGTCTTCCACCGCGAGGCGCCCCGCATCGCGGAGAACCTCTGATGGCGGCGGCGGACGTCGACCAGCGGACCGAGGTCGAGCAGCTGCGCGCGCGCGTGGCGGCGCTCGAAGCGGAGCTGGTCGAGCAGGCGCGGCGCACCGAGCGGATCGTCGCCGAGGCGCAGGCGCGCACCTACTGGCTCGACCGCTGGCACCTCGACCTCGACGCGCTGATGCGCCGGCCGGGGATCGGCCCCGCGCTCGACCTCGCGTTCCGCGCCGCGCGCAAGCTCAAGCGGCGGATGCTGTCGCGCGTGCCGTGAGCCGCCCGTCGATCTCCGTCGTGATCCCCGTCAAGGACGGCGAGCGCCACCTGCCCGAGCTGCTCGAAGCGCTCGCGCGCGAGGCGCCCGACGAGCTGCTCGTGATCGACTCGGACTCGGGCGACCGCTCGGTCGAGATCGCGCGGGCGGCGGGCGGCGTCGAGCTGCTGGAGATCCCTTCGGCCGAGTTCGGCCACGGCGCCACGCGCAACCTCGGCGCGCAGCGCACGCGCGGGGAGCTGATCTGCTTCCTGACGCAGGACGCGACGCCGCTGCCCGGCTGGCTCGACGCCTACCGTGAGGCGTTCGCGCTCGACGAGCGCGCCGGCGCGGCGTACGGCCCGCACCTGCCACGGCCCGGCACGAGCCCGGCGATCGCGCGCGAGCTGGGGGAGTTCTTCGCGTCGTTCGGGGCCTCGGACGGCGGGCCGGTCGTGCAGCGCGCCGGCGATCCGGCGTTCCTGTCGAACGTCAACGCCTGCTACCGGCGCGCGTGCTGGGAGCAGATCCGCTTCCGCGACGTCCCCTACGCGGAGGACCAGGCGTTCGGTCGCGACCTGCTCGCGGCCGGCTGGGCGAAGGTCTACCACCCCGGCGCGGCGGTGCTGCACTCCCACGACTACGGCGCCGTCGAGTTCATGCGCCGCTACTTCGACGAGTACCGCGGGCTGCGCGCGACGACCGGGCACGTCGAGGCGTTCCGGCCGGTCGGCGCGCTGCGGACGGTGCGCGCGGAGGTCGCGAAGGACCTGCGCTGGATGCGCGCGGAGGGCGAGCCGGCGGGGATGCGGGCACGCTGGGCGGCGCGCGGCACGGTGCACCACGGCGGCCGGCGCGTCTTCTCGGCGCTCGGCTCGCGCGCGGACCGGCTGCCGGCCGCCGTGCGGCGGCGGCTCTCGCTCGAAGGCCGCGACGACGGGCACGCGCCGCCTGCGATCGACGTCACGGCGGGCGGCCCCGCCGACGCCGGACCGGGCGCGACCGGGCACGGCGTCGCGACCGCCGGCGGCTCCGTCGGCGACGGCCCGACCGCGGCGGCGCGCGCCGTCGCGACAGCGCGCGGCCGCGCGACCGCGCCGCTGCGCGAGCACGAGCAGTACGACGCCGCCGGGCGCGTGATGCGCGACGGGCCGGCGCCGCTGCTGGATCCGGTCCCCGGGACCGCCGAGCGCGAGCGGCTGCGGATCGCGCTCGTCGTGCCGCCGTGGCGGCGCGGCAGCGGCGGCCACAACACGCTCTTCCAGCTGCTCTCGCGGCTCGAGCGCCGCGGGCACGTCTGCAGCGTCTGGCTCGCCGACCCGCACGGCGAGGCGCGTGCTGTGCGCGCCGGCGAGCTGCGCGGACAGGTCAACGAGTGGTTCGCGCCGTTCGAGGGCCCCGTCTTCCACGGCTTCGCCGACTGGCACGGCGCCGACGTCGCAGTCGCGACCGGCTGGCAGACGGTCCACCCGACGCTGCTGCTCGACGGCTGCCGCGCGCGCGCCTACCTCGTCAACGACCACGAGCCGGAGTTCTTCGGCACCTCGACCGAGCGCGTGCTGGCGCAGGACACCTACCGCCACGGGCTGCACTGCATCGCCGCCAGCCCGTGGCTGCGCGACCTGCTGGTCGAGCGCTACGGCGCGTCCGCCGACGCCTTCACGCTCGGCGTCGACCACGCCGTCTACGCGCCGGCCCCGGGCGTCGCGCGCCGCCGCGACACGGTCGTCTACTACGCGCGCCACTCGACCGCGCGGCGCGCCGTCCCGATCGGCCTGATGGCGCTCGCCGAGCTGCACCGCCGCCGGCCGGACCTGCGGATCGTGCTGTTCGGCGCCGACAAGCGCGTGCCGGCGTCGTTCCCGCACGAGCACGCCGGCGTGCTGACGCCTCCGCAGCTGGCGCGGCTGTACGCGGAGGCGACGGTCGGGCTGTGCCTGTCGCTGACGAACTTCTCGCTGATGCCGAAGGAGATGCTCGCCTGCGGCCTGCCGTGCGTCGAGCTGGCCGGCGTCAGCGCCGAGTCGATCTTCGGCGCCGACGGCCCGCTCGCGCTCGCGCCGCTCGATCCCGCGCGGCTCGCCGACGCGCTCGAGCGGCTGCTCGACGACCGCGACGAGCGGGAGCGCCGCGCGCGCGACGGGATCGCGTTCGTCGCCTCGCACACCTGGGAGCTCGCGACCGACGAGGTCGAGGCGGGCCTGCGCCACGCGCTGGCGCAGCGCGAGCGCGTCGCGGTCTGAGCCCGCCAACTGGCGTCCGAGCGCGTCGCCGCGGAGCCGACGGAGCGCCGATCGAAGCGCGCCACGGCGCCGGCCCGCGCGCGTCTCCGCCGCTACGGCTGCACGACCTCGACCCAGTCGAGCGGCCGCCCGCACAGCACGCGCCAGCCGCTCGGGGCGGTGAAGCGGACCGGCGGCGCGGGCGGCCCGAGCGGCACGAGCATCAGCGGGCCGAGGCGGCGGTTCGGGCCGCCGCCCGCTCCGGGCGCGAGCGCACTTCCCCCGCGCGCGATGCGCACCGCGTGGTCGCCGGCGGCGAGCGCGAGCGGCGCCGGCGCCTCGACGAACCCGCCGGGGCCGCTGAGCTCCCCGCCGGCGCGCGCGACGCGGCGGCCGTCGAGCTCGACGTCGAGCGGCCGCGCGAACGATCCGCCGATCCACAGCGCGAAGCGGCCGGCGGCGGGCACGCGCAGCGTCCCGGCGACCGCGCCGGCACGGCCGACGTCGAGCGCGAGCGGATCGCCGCCGTCGCGGCGCCAGGTCGCAGGCCGCGACGGCGCCTGCGACGGGACGAAGCGCGCCGGCGCCGGGCGCGCGACGTAGGCGAGCCTTCCGGACGCCGAGCGCGCCTCGCGCGCGAGCGCGGCGAGCGCCGCGCAGCGCGGCGCCGCCGACGGCGAGACGGCCGAGCCGAGCGGCAGGTGCGCGACGACGCCGGCCGCGGGAGCGGTCCGCTCCCACACGTCGTACCAGCGGCCCGAGAACGCGAGCCGGTAGTTCGCCGGCGGCCGGCTCGCGACCGGCGAGCGGCGCAGCACGAGCGTGCGGAAGCGCTCGACGTACGCGAGCTGGAGGTCGTCGAGGTCGCTCGACTGCCCGAAGCGGACGCCGCGACCGCCGGTGCGGGCCGCCGCGCCGGCCCCCGGCGCGTAGGCGGCGGCCTCGGCCACCCCGGTCGGCTGCGCGTCGCGCAGGAAGTGCTTGGCGAACTCCTCGAACTCGACGTACAGCGTCGGGCCGCGCCCGGCCTCGCGCGCGCCGATGCGCGCCAGCTCGTCCATGCGGTCGCGCGGCGCGAGACTGACGTCGCGGTAGGCGAGCACGTTCGATGCGAGCACGCCGCCGGCGAGCGCGAGCGCGAGCAGCCCCCCCAGCGCGCGTGCCGGCGGGCGACGCGCGGACAGCAGCGCGGCCGCGCCGAGCAGGGCGACGAGCAGCGCGGCGGGCGAGGCGATCATGAACGCCTTGCCCTCCGCCCACGGCGACCCCGCGCGCGCGACGTACGCGCACGCGAGCGCCGAGACGCCGGCGTACAGCAGCACGAGCCCGGCGCGGCGGCGCCCCGCCCACGCAAGGCCGAGCACGGCAGCGGCGATCGCGACGGCGACCAGCGCATCGGTCAGCGTGCGCGCGTCGAGTCCGGCGTAGACGCCGGCGACGCGCAGCCGGTAGTCGCCCTGCAGCCAGATCCCCGCGATCTGCAGCGGGTCGAGCCGCCCGAGCAGGTTGCCGAACTCGCTGCCCGACGTGATCGCGCTCGCCGTGCCGTTCGCGTAGGAGCCGAGCTGCGTGAGCGCCGGGATCGACAGCACGAGCGCGACGCCGCCGAACGTCGCCGCACGCCGCGCGACGCCCGCCCACGAGGTGCGAGTCCGCACGGTCGCGACGAGACCGGCCAGCAGCACGGGCGCCAGCCAGGGCAGGACCGCCGGGCCGATCGCCGCGACCGACGCGGCGGCCGCGACCGCGAGCGGCACCGCGGCGCGCGCGCCCTGCCGCTCGGCCAGCAACGGTGCGAGCAGCGCCACGAGCAGCACGACGAGCCACGCGGTCGCGAGCTCCTTGATCGACCCCTGCAGCGCGTAGCCCATCACGAGCGCCGGCTGCGCTGCGACGAACGCGACGAACGCGCGCGTCCGGCGCGTCGCGACGAGCTGCGCCGCGAGCGCGTAGAGCGACAGCGACAGGCACGCGCCGAAGCAGGCGAGGTACGGCTGGTAGACCCACGCGACCTCCTGCCCGACCAGCGGCCGCAGCGCCCCGAGCGCGACCTGCGAGCCCATCGGGTAGCCGGAGTCGAGGTAGCTCTGCAGCGCGAGCCGGTAGCTGGAGGTGCCGAGGCCCGCGAGGCTGCGCCCGTGCTCCAGCAGCCGGTCGATCGCGAGGAACTGGATCGCGCTGTCTCCCAGCACCGTGTAGCCGGCGAACGTCGCCTGGCCGGACAGGAAGACGGGCGCGCCGAGCACGGCGAAGACGCCGACCGCCGCCAGCAGCGCCGGCACGTCGAGCGCGCGCGGCGCGAGCCGCTTGCGCCCCGCCAGCAGGCCCGCGAGCGCGAGCGCGACGACGAGCGGGGTCGTCAGCGGCGCCGTGGCGCTCCACGTCGTCGTGAGCGTCGCGAGCACGATCAGCGCCGCGATCCCGAGCGGCACGACGAGCGCGCCCGCGAGGCGCAGGCCGGCGAGGCGCTCGACGAGCAGCCCCAAGCCGGCGCCGGCGAGCACGAGCACCAGGGGGAAGGCGACCCATGCGATCAGGACGTCCATGCGCCGGATCGCGATGCTACGCGAAGTACGTGCCGAGCGAGAGCAGCCGCGAGGCGAACGCGAAGCCGATCGTGGCGACGACCAGCCCGGTCAGGAGCGGGACGTGCCAGCGGCGCCCGAGCCCGAACGTGGAGCCGGCCGCGAGCGCCGCCAGCGCCGTCACGGCGGGGAACAGGTACCGGCCCTGCTCGGCCGGCACGACCCGCCCGGCCGGGTCGAAGTAGGCCGCCGCGACCGCCGCCACGACGCACAGCGGCGCGAGCGCGAGCACGGCGATCTCCCACCCCCGGCGCGCGGCGGCCACCCGCTCGCGCACGACGACCGCGAGCCCGAGCGCTCCGCACGCGAGCATCGCGAGCGCGATCACGACGTAGACCCACTTCGGGAACACGACGCTCAGCCAGCCGAACGACGCCCAGCCCTCGCGCACGTAGACGTCGAACGCGAACCACCGCTGCGGGAACAGGTGCGGGCCGAACGGCAGCCGCGGCACGAGCGTCTCCCACAGGTACTCGAGGTAGCGGCCCGGCATCTGCAACGCGGCCTGCAGCGACCCGGTCGCCGAGATGCCCGGACCGCCGCCGGCCGGTCGCTCGAACGCCGGCGCGGCCAACGCCCATGCGCCGCGCACGGCGCCGAACGCGGCGGTCCCGAGCACGAGCGCGCGCACGTCGGCGGCGCGATGGTGGCGCCACGCGATCCCGACCACCCCGAGCAGGACCGCGGGGTAGATCTCCAGCCCGGTCCCCTTCATCAGCGGCGCGACGGCGAGCGCCGCGCCGAGCGCGAGCGCCAGCCGCCAGCTCGGCCCGCGCCGCAGGCCGCGGATCACGAGGTAGAGCGAGAGCGCGGCGGCGGCGTTGACGCCGGTGTCGTTGTTGACCGCGCCCGCCATGAACGAGACCATCGGCTGGAAGGCGACGAGCAGCCCGGCGCCGACGGCCGCGAAGCGCTCGCGCGGCAGCAGCTCGCGCACGATCCCGAACGCGCACAACGCGATGACCGCGCCCAGCAGCGCCGAGACGAGCCGCGCGACGGTCAGCTGCGAGAAGATCGACTGCGAGCGCACCGCCAGGTAGCCCGGCGCGAGCAGCCCGTAGTAGAGCGGGCTGTGGCCCGACGCGGTCGACGGTCCTCCGCCGTTGTCGCGCCGGTGCCCGACGGCCGCGCGGTAGCGCTCCCAGTGGCGCACGTCGGACGCGAGCCACGGGGGTCGCGCGCCGGCCAGCTCGACGCGCGAGAACGTGCGCAGGCCGCCGATCGCGACCGTCTCGTCGCCGGAGAAGGTCGGCGCGGCGCCCGCGCGGGCGGTCTGGTGCCCGGTCTCGGCGAGGTACTGCACGTAGGCGAAGTGGTCGGGCTCGTCGGGCGCCTCGAACGGCGGCGTGATGAGCGCCCAGGCGGCCGCGTTGAGGAACGCGATCAGCACGATCAGCGCGACCGGCGGCAGGCGCGTCCGGCGCTCGCGCAGCGCGTTCGCCATCAGCCACAGCGCGAGCAGCCAGGTGAGCGGCGCGACGACGAGCAGCAGCAGCGGATACGTCCACGCCCCGACGATCCCCGGACGGAACAGGGCGGCGCGCGAGAAGATCCGGCCCGCCGAGCCGAGCAGCGAGCGCTCGGCCCCGGGCGGCCCGAGGAACCAGATCGCCACGCGGCTCGGCTGCGGCACGCCGTCGAGCCGCGGCGCCGGCTGATCGCCCTGCAGGCCGCCCATCCCGTCGACGTCGAGCGGCCCGTCGAGCGGCGTCAGGCACGCCGTCGCCGGGACCGACGCGGGCGCGGCGGCCGTCGTCGGGATCGTCGCGTCGAGCGCGAGGTGCGAGCCGGGGCGCCCGGCGGCGGTGGCGCGCGCGACGCGGGTGGCGCGGGCGGTCGTCACGCGCACGAGCGCCCGCACCTGCGGGCGCTGCGCGCCGACCGCGAAGCGCACGCGCCCCGTGCCGGCCGGCAGCGACAGGCCCGGCACGCACAGCGTGTGCCCGGGCGCGACGGTCGCGATCGGGCTGCGCACGCCGACGCTGTCCGAGCCGGTCACGAGCTCGCGCGGCACGAGCAGCTGCCAGGCGACGAGCCCGGCGGTCGCGGCGCCGACGAGCGCGGCGGTCAGCCACAGCAGCCGCAGCGACGGCGCGTCGCGGCCGCGCGCGGCGCGGAGTTCGCGGCTGCGTGCCGACGCCGCCGGGACCGCCGCGCCGGCGCCCGTCACGAACGCCGCAGACCGAGGATCGACAGCAAGAACGACGAGAAGAACACCTGGATCCCCACGATCACGAGCGTGAAGGCGAGGATCGCGAGGCGCTGCTCGCCGAGGCTGCCGAAGCCGCGATGGATCCACTCGACGACGATCACGGCCGCCAGCGCGAGCCCCGCCAGCGCGACGCCGCCGCCGAGCAGCAGCCCGTGCTCGAGCGTGAAGCGCGCGCGCATGCGGTCGAACCACGGGTCGCGCTCGCCCATGAAGTACGTCCCGTACGCGTGCGCGCAGAGCCCGAGCGCGACGACCTGCGTGCCGACGACGAGCAGCAGCGAGCCGCCGATCAGCGCGTGCAGGTCCCACTGGCGGCCGAGCACGTCGACGCGCGCGAGCACCGTCGCGGCGATCAGGCCGCCGAGCAGCGCCATCACGATCCCGGGCAGGATGAACAGGTGCGTCGGCGAGTGCACGAGCAGGAAGCGCAGGTGGCGCCAGCCGTCGCGGAAGCTCGACAGCTTCGACTCGCCGCCGCGCGGGTGGTATTCGATCGGGAGCTCGCGGATCTCGAGCTTCTCCTTCGCCGCCCGGATCACCATCTCGGAGGCGAACTCCATCCCGGTCGTGCGCAGGTCGAGCTGCTCGAGGCGGTCGGCCCGCAGCGCGCGCATGCCGCAGTGCGCGTCGGAGACGCCGGTGCGGAACAGCGCGTTGAGGAAGCCCGACAGCACTGGGTTGCCGATGTAGCGGTGGTGCCACGGCATCGCGCCCGGGTGGATGTTCTTCATGCGGTCGCCGATCACCATGTCGGCGCCCTCCTGCAGCGCGCCGACGAAGCGCGGGATCTCGTCGAAGTCGTACGTCAGGTCGGCGTCGCCCATCACGATGAACTCGCCGCGCGCCGCGGCGAAGCCGGCCAGGTAGGCGCTGCCGTAGCCGCGGCGCGGCTCGCGCACGACACGCGCACCGGCCGCCTCGGCGAGCTGCGCGCTGTCGTCCTCGGAGGCGTTGTCGGCGACGACGACCTCGCCGGTCAGGCCGTTGCGCGTGAGCGCCGCCCGCGCCGCCGCGACGCAGCGCTCGATGTTCTCGGCCTCGTTGAGGCAGGGGATGACGACGGACACCAGCGGCCGGTCCGCGATCGCTGTGCCGGCAGACGCCCCGATCGTGTTCTCAGTCGTGCTCACTGTGCAGCGCGGGATCGCAAGAGCCCCGTGTACCCCACTGCAACGCGCGCGCCGGGGGGAAGTCGCGCGCTTTCCCGGCCGGCGATGCTATCGCACGGACATCCCCGAACCCGGCTAGGGTCCGGCCTCGCGTGCGCATCTGCCTCGTCTACGACTGCCTCTTCCCCCACACCGTCGGCGGCGGGGAGCGCTGGTACCGCGCGCTCGCCGAGCGGCTCGTGGCCGACGGCCACGACGTGACGTACCTGACGCTGCGCCAGTGGGATCGCGGCGCCGACCCCGGCCTGCCGGGCGTCGACGTGCGTGCGGTCGGCCCGCGGATGGTGCTCTACGTCGGCGGCCCGAGCGGGCGGAGGCGGATCCTGCCGCCGCTCGTGTTCGGGCTCGGGGTGCTGTGGCACCTGCTGCGGCGCGGGCGCCGCTACGACGCGGTCCACCTGTCCTCGTTCCCGTACTTCTCGCTGCTGGCCGCGGGCGCGGTGCGGCCGCTGCACCGCTACGCGCTCGTCGTCGACTGGTTCGAGGTGTGGTCGCGCGCGTACTGGCGCGCGTACCTCGGGCGCTGGGGCGGCGCCGTCGGGGCGTTCGTGCAGCGCCGCTGCGCGCGCATCCCGCAGCGCGCGTTCTGCCTCTCGCGCCTGCACGCCGCGCGCCTGCGCGCGGAGGGGCTGCGCGGCGAGCCGACGCCGCTGACCGGGCTGTGGGACGGCCCGACCGAGGCGCCCGCGCCGCAGCCGGCGCGCCCGGTCGTCGTGTTCGCCGGACGCCACATCCCGGAGAAGCGCGTGCCCGCTCTGGTCCCGGCGCTCGCGCGTGCGCGCGAGCGCGCGCCCGAGCTGCGGATGGAGATCTTCGGCGACGGGCCGGAGCGCCCGGCCGTGCTGGCCGCGATCGCGGCCGCGGGGCTGCAGGACGCGATCGAGGCGCCCGGCTTCGTCGAGCACGAGCGTGTCGAGCGCGCGATCGGCAGCGCGCTGTGCATGGCGCTGCCGTCCGCGCGCGAGGGCTACGGCCTCGTCGTCGTCGAGGCGGCCGCGCGCGGGACGCCGAGCGTCGTCGTCGCGGGCGAGGACAACGCCGCGACGGAGCTGGTGGAGGAGGGCGTCAACGGGTTCGTGGCGCGCTCCGCGAGCGCCGAGGACCTCGCGGGCGCGATCCTGCGCGCGCGCGACGCCGGGCTGGCGCTGCGCGAGACGACGGCCGCGTGGTTTGGGCGCAACGCGCGGCGGCTGTCGCTCGACGACTCGCTCGCGACGGTGCTGGCGGCGTACGGGCGGGAGACTGCGCGTTGAGCCGCCGGGTCCTCATCACCGGCGTGACCGGCCAGGACGGCGGCTACCTCGCCGAGCGCCTGCTGGCCGACGGCGACGAGGTGATCGGGACCGCGCAGCGGCCCGGCGGCGCGCTGGCGGCGGCCGGGTTGCCGCAGCTGGAGGGCCGCGTCGAGCTGCTGGCGATGGACCTGCTCGACCCGGACTCGATCCGCCGCGCCGTCGCGGAGGCGGCCCCGGACGAGATCTACCATCTCGCCGCGCCGACGTTCGTGCCCGGCTCGTGGGACGACCCGAGCGAGGTGTGCGCCGCGATCGCGACCGGCACCGCCGCGCTGCTGGCGGCCGCCGGCGCGCTGGGCGGCGGCGTGCGCGTGCTCGTCGCCGCGTCGAGCGAGGTGTTCGGCGACGCGGGCGTCTCGCCGCAGCGCGAGGACTCGCCGATGCGCCCGCGCAGCCCCTACGGCGTCGCGAAGCTCGCCGCCCATGGGCTCGTCGGCGCGCTGCGCGCCCACCACGGCCGCTTCCTCGTCTCCGCGATCACGTACAACCACGAGTCGCCGCGGCGGCCCGAGCGCTTCCTGCCACGCAAGGTCAGCGCCGGCGTCGCCGCGATCGCGGCGGGGCAGGCGGAGACGTTGACGCTCGGCGACCTGCGCGCCGTGCGCGACTGGTCGCACGCGCGCGACGTCGTCGCCGGGATGGTGCTCGCGCTGCGCCACGACGAGCCGGGCGACTACGTCTTCGCCTCCGGCGTCGGCCGCACCGTCGACGAGCTGGTCGACGCGGCGTTCGCCGCCGCCGGCGTCGTGCGCGAGGGCCGCGTCGAGGTCGACCCGCGCTTCGTCCGCGCGCCCGAGCCGTGGCCGCCGGTCGGCGATCCGTCGAAGGCGCGCGGGGTGCTGGGCTGGGAGCCGCGGACGAGCTTCCGGCAGCTCGTGGAGGAGATGGTCGCCGCCGATCTCGAACGGCTCGGCGTCGCGCGGAGCGGCGCGTGAGCCTCGCGGACGCAGCGGGGCGCGGCGTGACGCCGCTCGCGGCCGCGCCGGAGCACGCGTGCGCGTCGCGCTGAACCTCGTCTTCCTCGTCCCCGGCGAGACCGGCGGGATGGAGGTCTACGCGCGCGAGCTGCTGCCGCGGCTCGCGGCGCTCGACGGGATCGAGCCGGTCGCGATCGTCAACCGCGTCGCGGCCGCCGAGCGCGACGCGCCGTGGAACGCCGCCGTGCGCTCGCTCGTCGCGCCGGTCGATGCGCGCGACCGCCGCCAGTGGGTGTGGGGCGAGCAGCGCCACGTCCCGCGCCTCGCGCGCGCGGCCGGCGCCGACCTCGTCCACAGCCTCGCCTCGACCGGGCCGGCGCGCTGGGCCGGCGGGCCGCCACGCGTGACGACCGTCCACGACCTGCACTACGCGGTCGTGCCGGGCGCGCACTTCGGCCTGCGCGGGCTGGGGATGCGGCTGCTCGTGCCGGCCGCCGTGCGCGCGTCGCGACGGGTGATCGCCGACTCGCAGGCGACGAAGGACGACGTCGTGCGCGTGATCGGGACGCCGGCCGAGCGGATCGACGTCGTGCACCTCGCGACGACGCCGCCTTCGCCGGGCGCGCCCGCGACGCCGGAGGCGGAGCTGCGCGAGCGCCTCGGCCTCGGCGCGCGGCCGCTGCTGCTGAGCCTCGCGGCCAAGCGCCCGCACAAGAACGTCGAGGGGCTGATCGACGCGCTCGCCGGCATCCCGCCCGAGCGCCGCCCCGTGCTCGTCGTGCCCGGCTACGAGACCGAGCACGAGGCGGCCCTGCTGGCGCGCGCGACCGCGGCCGGCGTCTCCGGCGACGTGCGCTTCCCGGGGTGGCTCCCGCGCGCCGACGTCGAGGGGCTGTGGCGCGCGTGCACCGCGCACGTCTTCCCGTCCTTCTACGAGGGCTTCGGGCTGCCGGTCCTGGAGGCGATGGCGCGCGGCGTGCCCGGTGCCTGCTCCGATCGTGCGTCGCTGCCCGAGGTCGCGGGCGAGGCGGCGCTGCTGTTCGACCCCGGCGACCCGGCGGCGATCCGCGGGCCGATCGAGCGGCTGCTCGGCGACGCGGCGCTGCGCGAGCGCCTGCGCGCCGCCGGGCTGGAGCGCGCCGCGCAGTTCACCTGGGAGCGCACCGCCCGCGCGACGGCCGAGAGTTACGCGCGGGCGCTCACCTAGCGTCTGCGCGCTCCGCTCGGGCGGGCGCCTGTGTGCGCCGCGTTCGCCGTTCGCTGGGGAGGGGGAGGGTGGAGTTGCTCCGGCGTTCGCGCGCTCTTTCTGCACGAAGCGCGGCCCGGCTTGCGCAGTTCCCCCCGCTCTGGCATGCACCGGTTTTGAGTCTGCGGATTTGTGCACCTCACAGACCACCTAATCCGCAGACTCATTTCTGGAGTGTCACGGAAGGTGTCACTCCACGTCAGTACTGACGCAAACGACGGGACGGTCTGCGCGAAGCCGCCCGCGAAGCGCCGCGAGCGACAGCGCAACCGCCAACCTGCACGCCCCCCTCCCCAGCGAAACGGCGAGCGCATCAAACGCCGCGTACGCCCGAGCGGAACGCACGCGGGCCGGGCGCCGAACGCCGCGACCCACCCGCTACCGCCCCAGCAGCTCCAGGTCCGACCGCGTCATCAGGCGGATCAGCTCCTCGAAGCTCGTGCGCGGCTCCCAGCCGAGCTGCTCCTTCGCCTTGGTCGGGTCGCCGATCAGCAGGTCGACCTCGGCGGGGCGCACGAACTGCGGGTCGATCTCGACGTAGCGCTGCCAGTCGCCCAGCCCCGCCTCGTCGAACGCGACCTCCACGCACTCGCGCACGCTGTGCGTGCGCCCGGTCGCGATCACGAAGTCCTCCGGCGCGTCCTGCTGGAGCATCAGCCACATCGCCTCGACGTAGTCCTTCGCATAGCCCCAGTCGCGCTGCGCGTCGAGGTTCCCGAGCGCCAGCTTCTCCCGCAGCCCGAGCTTGATCGCCGCCGCGTGCCATGTGATCTTGCGCGTCACGAACTCCAGCCCGCGGCGAGGTGACTCGTGATTGAACAATATCCCACTGGTCGCGTGCAGGTCATACGATTCACGATAATTAATCGTGATGAAGTGACCGTAGACCTTCGCGACGCCGTACGGCGAGCGGGGGTAGAGGGGAGTCTGCTCGTTCTGGGGGACCTCGCGCACCTTGCCGAACATCTCCGAGCTCGACGCCTGGTAGAAGCGCGCCTCGGGACACGCCTCGCGCATCGCCTCGAGCATCCGCGTGACGCCGACGCCCGTGAAGTCCGCCGTCAGCGTCGGCTGGACCCACGACAGCGCGACGAACGACATCGCCGCGAGGTTGTAGATCTCGTCCGGTCGCGCGGCGCGCAGCGTGTCGACGAGCGAGCGCTGGTCGAGCAGGTCGCCCTGGTGCAGCGCCAACCGGTCGCGCAGGTGCTCGATGCGGTCGAACTTCTCGGTCGAGGCGCGGCGCACCATCCCGTGCACCTCGTAGCCGCGGTCAAGCAGCAGCTCGGCGAGGTACGAGCCGTCCTGGCCGGTGATCCCGGTGATGAGCGCGCGCTTGGGGGACGCCATGGGACGGGGAAGCCTATGAGACCGAGGCGACGACGCGCTCGTAGACGCCGATCGTCGCGCGCGCGGTCGCGTCCCAGCTGAAGCGCTGCGCCTGCGCGCGACCGGCCGCCGCGGCGCCCTCGTCCGCCATCGCGCGCTCGATCGCGGTCGCCGCCGCCCCAGGGTCGCGGGGATCGAACCAGTGCGGCACGTCGCCGCCGACCTCGTGCAGCACCGGCAAGTCGGAGGCGGCGACCGGCACGCCGCGCGCCATCGCCTCCAGCACCGGCAGGCCGAAGCCCTCGGCGAGCGTCGGGAACGCGGCGCAGGCCGCCAGCCGCCACAGGCCCTCGAGGTCGGCGTCCTCGGCGTAGTCGACGAAGCGCACGCGCTCCTGCACGCCCAGCTGCGCCGCGAGCGCGCGCAGCTGCGCGTCGTAGCCCTCCGGGTGACCGACGAGCACGACGACCGCGTCGCCGGGCAGCAGCGCCGCCGCGCGCACGAGCAGCGCCTGGTTCTTGTGCGGGCGCTTGGCGGCGACGCACAGCACGACGCGCGCGTCGCCGAGGTCGAGGCGCGCGCGCAGCTCCGCGGCGGGCGCCGGCGCGGGCGCTCCGTCGGTCGTGCGTCCGGCCCCGAGCGGGACGACCATGAAGTCCCCCGGCCGGAAGCCCGCGATCGCGCACATCTCGTCGCGCGCGGCCGCGGAGATCGCGATCAGCGCGTCGGCGCGGCGCGCGGCCGGCAGGACCGTCCAGCGCATCGCCGTCGTCGTCAGCCGCGACATCGTGCGATGGCGCAGGAACAGGAGGTCGAGCAGCGTCACGACGGCGGGCACGCGGGGGAAGACCGGCGCGAGGTTCGCGAGGCTGTGCAGCACGTCCCAGCCACGCCGCCGCGCGAGCGCCGGCAGCCGCGCCTGCTCGCACCACAGGTGGCGGATCCGCTCGCCCTCGTCGACCGCCAGCGCGTGCACGCGCGCGAAGTCGCCCCAGCCGCCGGCGAGCAGCGACGCCGCCCCGCGCCGCGTCGTCGCGACCTCCAGCCGCAGCTGCGGCGCGCGCGCGGCGATCGCCGGCACGAGCTGGCGCAGGTAGGTCTCCGAGCCGCCCGAGACGCCGGGATCGAGGAACAGCGCGTTGAAGCCGACCGTCCGGAGGCGCGCGGACACGCGCGGGATCGTAGGCGCCGCTAGGCTGCGCCGCGCTGTGAGTGCGCCCATCACCGCGCGCGCCGACCCGCGCGTCACCTTCCGCCGCCTGCGGGTCGCGTTGCCGCAGCCGTGGTCGCGAATGCTCGGGCAGGCCGCCTACGCGCCGGCGCTGCTGCGCTCGCCCGGCACGCGCCGCGCGTTTCGCGAGGAGGCGGCGATCGAGCGGCTGGTCGCGCATCCGGAGCTGCCGCTGACCGGGCAGGGGGCGGGCCTGTCTGAGCGCGTCGTCGAGGTCCCGTGGGTCCTGCGACGGCTTCCCAGGCCGCTCGGCCGGCTGCTCGACGTCGGCACCGCGTTCGCGCCGATCGCCTACCAGCGCCAGCTCGTGCGCCTCGCCGCCGACGAACGCCACGGCGTCGACCTCGCGCCGTTCGCGCTGGACGGCGTGGTCTCGCACGCCGCCGACGTGCGCGCGCTGCCGTTCGAGGACGCCAGCTTCGACCGCGTCGTGTGCATCTCGACGCTCGAGCACATCGGGCTCGACACCGAGCGCTACGTCGGTCCCGACGGGCGCCCGCGCGACGAGTCCGGCGACCTCACGGCGCTGCGCGAGCTGGGGCGCGTCGCCGCGCCCGACGGCCGCGTGCTGGTCACGGTCCCGGGCGGCGCCGCCGGCACGTTCGACTGGTTCCGCCAGTACAGCGTCGAGGCGTGGACGCGGCTCGTGGCCGGCGCCGGCCTGGAGATCGAGGCGCTCGACACGTTCGAGCAGGACCTGCGCGACGGCTGGCGCCGCTGCGACGCGGAGGCGCTCGCGCGGCGCAGCTACGACGTCGACGCGGTCGGCGCCGGCGGCCTGATCTGCTGCGAGCTGCGCGCCCGCGGATCCTCTTAGCGCTCGCCCGCCGCCGCCTCGACCAGCGCCAGCGTCTCGCGCGCCGTGCGCTCCCACGAGAAGCGGCGGGCGCGCTCGCGGCCGGCGGCGGCGAGGCGGTCGCGCTCGGCGGGATCGCGCAGCAGCGCGTCGAGGCCGGCGCGGATCGAGGCGACGTCGCGCGGGTCGGCGTAGCGGACGGCGTCGCCGCCGACCTCCGGGAGGCTCGAGGCGTTCGAGGTCAGGACCGCGGTCCCGGCGCTCATCGCCTCCAGCACCGGCAGTCCGAAGCCCTCGAACAGCGACGGATAGGCGAACACCGCCGCCTCGCGGTAGAGGCCCGGCAGGTCCGCGTCGGGCACGTAGCCGAGCGGGCGCACGAGCGCGCGGTGGCGCGCGAGCGCCGCGTCGAGCTCGCCGCTCGCCCAGCCCGCGCCGCCGGCCAGCACGAGCTCGTGCGCGTCGCGCAGCGCCGGCTCCAGGCCCGCGAACGCCTCGATCAGCCGCGGCAGGTTCTTGCGCGGCTCCAGCGTCCCGAGCGCCAGCACGTACGGCTTGCGCAGGCCGTAGCGCGCGGCGACCGGCGGACCCGGCGCGGCGAACGCGGCGTCCGCCGCCAGCTCGGTGACGACGGTCTTCGCCGCCGCGCGCGGGAAGCGCGCCACGAGCTCCTCGCGCGTCGCGGCCGAGATCGCCGCCAGCCGCGCCGCGCGGCGCACCGCGAGCGGCAGCGTGATCCGCTCCAGCGCCGCGCCGCGCGGCAGCACGACGTCGTCGCGGTAGACCGCGAGGTCGTAGACGGTCGCGACCGCCGGCACGCGCGCCAGCGCGGCGAGCAGGTAGCTGTTCGTCGCCAGCAGCGCGTCGCACTCGCGGCTCGCGTGCCAGGCCGCGAGCGCCGACCAGTGCGGCTCGCCGGCGCCGACGATCCGCCACGCGAAGCGCGCGTCGAGCGTCGCGTCCTCCCACGCCGTGCGCGCGTAGAGGACGTACGCGTGCGGCGCGCCGAGTCCCGCCAGCGCGCGCAGCAGCTCGCGCACGTAGCGCCCGCGGCCGGCGCCGACCTCGGCCGCCGCGCGCGCGTCGATCGCGATCCGCAGGCGCCCGTCGCCTCGCAGGCCAGCGACTCCGCGTCGACCTTGCGCCGCCGCGCGCGCGTCGATCGCGATGCGCAAGCGCCCAGCCCCTCAGGCCAGCAGCTCGGCGTAGAGGGCGCGCAGCCGCTGCGCCTGCGCCTCGCGCGAGTAGGACTGCAGCCGCTCGGGCTCGGGCGCGCGGCGCGCGACCGGCGGCCCGCTCAGCGGCCCGTCCGCGAGCGCGCCGGCGAGGCCGACCCAGTCGCCGGGCGTGAAGAGGGTGCCGCTGTCGCCGACGACCTCCGGGATCGCGCCGCTTGCGGCGGCCAGCACGGGGACGTGCGCAGCCATCGCCTCGGCGAGCACGAGCCCGAACTGCTCCTCCCAGAAGGGGATCGCGAGCGAGGCGAGCACGAGCGCCGACGCCTGCGCGTAGACGTGCGGCAGCTCGTCGTGCTCGACGAACGCGCGCAGCTCGACGATCTCCTCCAGCCCGAGATCGCGCACGACGCCGCGCAGCCGCCGCTCCTCCGGTCCCGCTCCGACGATCAGCACGCGCGCGTCGTCGCGCCCGCGGGCGCGCAGTAGCGCGACCGCGCGCAGCAGGTCCTGGTGGCCCTTCTCCCACACGAGCCGGCCGATCGACAGCAGCAGGTGGCGGCCGTCGGGCGGCGCGACCGGAGTCTGCGCGACCGCGAAGCGCTCGATCGACGTGCCCGGCGCCGAGATCGAGATGCGCGCCGGGTCGGCGCCCTCCAGCACGAGCGCGTCACGCGCCCGCGTCGTCATCGCGAGGTAGCGGTCGACCTGCGCGAGCACCGCCCGGCGGTAGCGGCGCGTGCGGACGTTGCGGTACGCATCGGCGAACGGCAGCGTCTCGGCCGCCGTGATGACGAGCTGGTAGCCGAGGCGGGGCTTGAGCCGCGCCGCCTGCCACGAGAACCAGAAGCCGAGCTCGTTCGCGTGCACGACGTCGGCGCCGCGCAGCAGCGGCTCGAGGCCCAGGTAGCGCTCGCCGACCGCCCGCGTCGCCAGCCGGCCGACCGGCCCGCCGGGCATGTGCGCGCCGACCGTCCGCACGGGGACCTTCGGCAGCCGCAGCGCCGACGCGTCGTACTGGTTGTTTGCGGGCAGCAGCACCGACACGTCGTGGTCGTCGAGCAGCAGCTCCCACGAGCGCAGGTCCCACAGGTTCACGTAGTTCCCGCGCAGCACGACGACGCGAGGGCGCGGGCGGCTGCTCATCGCGGGGCAGCGTAGCTGCGGGTGCGGCTCAATCGGAGGCGGTTGGCTTCGCCAGCGCGCGCCGGTGCACGAGCGCGTCCAGCAGCTCGACCGGCACCGCGCGCAGCGCCAGCGCGACCGCCCCGTAGACGGCGAGCGCCGCGAGCGCCGCAAGCGCCGCGGGGATCGGCAGCAGCATGCATGCCGCGCCCAGCGCCGCCGCGAGCGCGAGCTTCGGGACGTAGCGCAGGTCGGGGCGCAGCGCCGGGCGCACGCGCGCGAGCATCGTCAGCGCAGCGCACGCCAGCGCGACCTCGCCGATGCTCGCGGCCAGCGCCGCGCCGTTCGCGCCGAGCGGCGGGATCAGCGTCAGGCCGAGCACGAGCACGATCGCGAGCGCGAGGCCGTTGACGGCCACGAGCGCGCGCTGGCGCTGCACCGCGACGAGCCCGAACGCCCCCACCTGGGTCATGAACGCGCCGGCGATCGCGACCGACTGGATCCGCAGCGGCTCGGCGGCGTCCGCGTAGGCGCGCCCGCCGAGCACCCGCACGATCGGCGCCGCCCCGACCGCCAGCACCAGCCCGAGCGCGAGCGCCACCAGCAGGGCGGCCTCGCCGATCCGCTGCAACGCGTACGCGAGCCGCCGTTCGTCGGCGACGTGCGCGTGCGCGAGGATCGGGAACGCGGCGCCGATCATCAGCTGCGGCACGCCCAGCAGGATCTCCGAGATCCGGAACGAGGTCGCGAACAGCCCCGTCTCGTGAGCGGTCGCGAGCAGCGAGGCGAGGATGATCAGCGTGCGCACGTACGTGACGTTGACGACCGAGGTGAGCGCGACCGGCGCCGCCTCGCGCAGCAGCGGCCACCACTCCCGCCAGGCGAAGCGCGGCGCGACCCACGTCCCGACGCCGACGAACACGAGCGCGGTGACGATCGCCGCGAGCCCGGCGGCGATGTAGACGGCGAAGAACGGCACGAGCCCGGCGCCCGCCAGCACGAGCGCGACGATCCCGGCGACGATCACGAGCTGGCGCACGAAGTCGGTCGCGGTCACCGCACCGAAGCGCAGGCCGACGCTCAGCGGCAGCGTCAGCGTCGCCGCGACGACCGCCAGCACGATCCCGATCCCGGCCAGCAGCGTGCCCGTCACGAGCGCGTTCGGGTAGCCGGCGACGAGCGCGAACCCGACGCCGAGCGCGACGCCGAGCGGCGTCAGCACGAGCCGGATCCCGACCAGGTCGGCCAGCAGCGTGCGGCGCCGCGCCGCGTCGGCGTGCACGTACTCGCGCTGGCCGACGAGCGTGAGGCCCGCGTCGGTGACCCCCTGCACGACCGTGACGATCGCGACGACGGTCGTGTACTGCCCGAAGCGCGCGACGCCGAGGTGGCGCAGCAGGAAGACCGACGCGATCGCCGTCAGCAGCAGGCCGGCGCCGTAGCCGCCGACGCGGATGACCCCGCCGCGGATCGCGCGGCCGCCGGCGCCGGGCGCGGTCAGCGCCTCGTCGTGGGCTGGGCTGTCGGGCGGGGAGGCGATCTGCCGGAGGCTAGACTGCGCCCCCTCCGAACGCCCTGCCCGCTTGCTCCCTCCCGTCGCTCAGGCCCCCATCCTCGGCACCCGGCTCGCGATCGTCGACTACGAGCGGGCGCTGGACTGGATCGACGCGGCGGTCGCGGCAGGCGCGCGCGAGTACGTGTGCGTCGCGGCCGTCCACACGGTGATGGAGTCGCGCGAGGACCCCGCGCTGCGCGCCGCGGTCGCCGGGGCGGCCTTCACGGTCCCCGACGGGCAGCCGCTCGCGTGGGCGCTGCGGTCGCTCGGGCACCCGATCTCCCGGCGCGTCTACGGGCCGGACCTGATGGCGCTGTGCTGCGAGCGCGCCGCGCGCAGCGGCCAGCGCCACTTCCTGTTCGGCGGGCGCGACGCGGCGGCGGTCGAGCAGCTGCGTGCGCGCCTGGTCGAGCGCTTCCCCGGGCTGACGATCGTCGGCACGATTCCCGGCCTGTTCCACGAGCAGTCCGACGCCGAGCGCGACGCGATGGCGGCCGAGATCGAGGCCGCGCGGCCGGATGTCGTGTGGGTCGGGATCGGCGTCCCGCGCCAGGAGAAGTGGATGGCCGCGATGCGCTCGCGGCTCGACGCGCCTGTGCTCGTCGGGGTCGGCGCGGCGTTCGACTTCCACGCCGGGCTCGTCCCGCAGGCGCCGCCGTGGATGCAGCGCAACGGGCTCGAGTGGCTCTTCCGCCTGCGCCAGGAGCCGCGCCGTCTCTGGCGTCGCTACGCGCGCCACAACCCGCGCTTCGTGGTCGCCTTCGCGCGGCAGTGGGCGGCCGAGCGGGGCGGCCGGCGGTGAGCGCGACCGACACCGCCGGCGGCGCGCCGCTCGCCGGCTGGCGGGCGCACGTCGCCGCCCTGCTGCGACGGTTCCCCCTGCTCGCGCGCTCCGGCCTCGGCCCCGCGTATCTGCGCTGGCAGCGATCCCGCCGGCGCGCGGCGCGCCGCGCGGCCGAGGCGCGCGGCGACACGGGCCGCTCGCGCCCCGCGCTGTTCGACATGGATCGCAAGCTCGACCGCTGGATCGGCGACGTCCGCGGCGGCTTCTTCGTCGAGGCGGGCGCGAACGACGGCTTCGAGCAGTCCAACACGTACCACCTCGAGCGCTTCCGGGACTGGGCGGGTCTGCTCGTCGAGCCGACGCCGCACCTGCACCGGGAGGCGTGCCTGGAGCGACCCGGGTCGCGCGTCGTGCGGGCGGCGCTGTGCGCGCCCGAGCAGCACGGCGAGGAGGTGACGCTGCGCTACGGCGGCCTGATGACGCTCGTGGCGGGCGCGAAGGGATCGCCCGAGGCGGACGCCGCGTACCTGGCGGGTGCGTTCGCGCTGGGCCTGGAGGCGCCGACGACGTTCACGGCGCCGGCCCGCACGCTCTCGTCGCTGCTCGACGCGATGCAGGCGCCCGAGATCGACCTGATGTCGCTCGACGTCGAGGGCTTCGAGCCGCAGGTGCTCGCCGGGCTCGACCTCGACCGCCACGCGCCGCGCTACCTGCTCGTCGAGCTGCGCGACGACGCCGCCCGAGCAGCGGTGGAGCGGCGGGTCGAGGGACGCTACCGCTTCTGCGAGCAGCTGTCGCCGCACGACTTCCTGTTCGCCCGCGCCGACCAGCCGGCGGGTCGGCAGGATGAAAAGTCGGCGATGCCATGAGCCGTGTCCTCGTCACCGACGGCACGAGCGCGCTCGGCGCCGCGCTCGTGCGGCGGCTGCTGCGCGATCCGGCGTACGACGTGCGCGTCGCGGACGAGCGGCCGGCGCCGCAGTGGATGCGCGAGGGCTGCGAGATCGAGGCGGGCGACCTGCGCGATCCCGAGCAGACGCGCCGCGCGGTCGAGGGCTGCCAGTTCGTGGTGCAGCTGGCGACGGCCGCCGGGCCGTTCGCCGCGCTGGAGGCGACCGTCGCGCTCGTGCGCGCCGCGCTCGACGCCGGGGTGGAGCGCTTCGTGTGCGTATCGCCGGCGGAGGCCGCGACGGGCGGCGAGGCGGTCGTGCGCGCGGCGGCCGCGGAGCACGGGCTTGCGTTCGCGCTGTGCCGCGCCGCCGGCGAGCGCGGCGCCCCGATCCCCGACGACCGCCTCGCCGACGCGATCGTCGCCGCGCTCGCCTCGCAAGAGCGCGCGGTCGAGCTTGACGAGATGTGATGAAATGGGCGCCGAGGTTATGAAGGTCGCACGTCCTCTGCTGTCTCTGGTCGCTCTGCTCCTCTGCGTCGCGCTTGCGCCGGCGCTTGCGGTCGCGGCTCCCCAACTCGACGGCGTGTTCCCCGCGGTGGGGACGCTCTCGGGCCAGCCGACCCATCTCGCGGTGGGCCCGGACGGCAACATCTGGGTCGGGGAGGCGGGCAGCCTGACCGAGGACGTCGCGCGGATCAAGCCGGACGGCACCGTGACCGAGTTCAACTTCGCGATCGGGGACGTCGTCGGCATCGCCGCCGGGCCGGACGGCAAGATGTGGGTGACGGCCGGCGCCGACGTCACGCGCTTCGACCCGAACGCGAGCGACCCGACCGCCACCGCCACGAACGTGACCGTCGCCGACAACGCCGACCCGCGGCCGATCGTCGCCCTCGGCAGCAACCTGTGGACGTCGACCGCCACGAAGGTGATCCGGATCACGACCGCTGCGACGCCCGTCGCGACGTCGTTCAACGTCACCGGCCTGCAGGCGGGTCGCGACATCGCCGTAGGCGCCGGCGGAATCCTGTTCGTCGCGGACCTGGGCGGGCAGGTCCTCGGCTTCGTCCCGCCGACGAGCGATCCCGTCACGCCGTTCGACTATCCGATCGGCGGGCAGGTGCAGGGCGTCGCCACCGGACCGGGCAACCAGCTCGGCTTCACCGCTCCCGGCGCCAGCAATGACGACAACGCCGAGCACATCGGGACGATCGTCGAGGGCGTCCACGCGCCCCAGCACCGCATCGCCGTGCCGAACGTCGACCCGTTCGGGATCACGTTCGGCGACGACGGCGCCTACTGGATCGTCAACTCCGGCTCGGCGGCTCAGGGCGGCCACACGCTCACGCGCATGACGCCCGACGGCCAGACCACGACGCCGATCAGCTTCACCAACGGCACCGGTCCGCGCTTCATCACGAAGGGCCCGAACCACACGCTGTGGGTCGGGCTCGAGGACGCCAGGAAGGTCGCGCGCGTGTCGGGCGTCGAAGCGCCGACCGGCACGGGGACAGGCACAGGAACGGGGACGGGCACCGGCACCGGCACCGGGACGGGGACCGGCACGACCCCCACGCCCGACATCAAGCCACCCCTCCTGTCGAGGCTGGCGCTCGCGCGCAAGCTGCGCTTCGGCGCGACGACGACGATCCGCGTCGACGTCACCGAGGCCGCGACGATCACGCTCCACTTCGATCGCCTGCTGGCCGGCAAGCTCAGCAAGCGCAGGTGCGTCGCGCCGACGCGCAAGCTGCGCCGCGCGAAGCGCTGCACGCGCGTCGTGAGCGCCGGCACGCTCGTCACCTCCCTCAGGAGCGCCGGCACCGCCCGCGTCGCGTTCGCCGGCCGCATCGGCCGCCGCACGTTCGCGCCCGGCTCCTACCGGCTGACGGTCAGCGTCAAGGACACGGCCGGCAACGCCGGCAGGCCGCTGCGCGCGAGCTTCACGATCGCGCCGAAGCCGAAGCGCAAGCACCGGTAGCGCGCCCGCGCACGGCGCGCCGACGGGCCGCGACCGCGCCAGCCGCCCGCACCGCGCCCGTCGTCGCGCCGCGCCTGCCGCCGCGCCCGTCGTCGTGCCGAGCCCGCCGTCGCGCCGCGCCAGCCGTCGCGCCGCGCCAGCCCGGCGCGACGGCTACGCTCGCGCGCAGCATGCCCCCGATCCCCGCGACGATCATCGTGCCGACCCGCAGCCGCGCCGGCTACCTCGACGTCGCGCTCGCGTCGTTCGTGCCGCAGGTCGCGGCGAACGGCGCGGAGGTCGTCGTCGTCGTCGACGGCGGGGATCCGGCGAGCGTCGCGGTCGCCGAGCGCCACGGCGCGCGCGTCGTCGCGACGCCGGTCCTGCGCGGCCCCAACGCGGCGCGCAACGCGGGCGTCGCGGCGGCGGCGGGCGAGCTCGTGATCCTCGTCGACGACGACGTGCAGGCGCCGCCGGGCTGGCTCGACGCGCTGCTCGCGGCGGCCCGCGCGACGCCCGAGCGCGACGTGTTCGCCGGCCCGATCCGCGCGCGCATCGACGGCGGGGGGCCGCGCGCGTGCGGGCGCGAGGGCGCGCCGATCACGACCCTCGACCACGGCCCAGCCGACTGCGACATCGACGTCGGCTGGAGCGCGAACCTCGCGATCCGCCGCGCCGCGCTCGAGCGCGTCGGCCCGTTCGACGAGGCGATCGACGTCGGCGCCGGCGACGAGGAGGAGTGGCAGGAGCGCTACCGCGCCGCCGGCGGCCGGGTCCGCTACGTCGCCGCCGCCGGCCTCGACCACCGACGCACCGGCGGCGACGCGACCCTGCGTGCGCTCGCCCGCGCGCAGTACCACCGCGGCCGCGCCGCGCGCCGCCACGACGCGCGCAAGGGCACCGCTCCGCCGCTGCCCGCCGAGCTGCGCACGCTCGCCGGCTGCCTCTGGCACACCGCGCGGCGCCGCTGCGCGAACGGGCTCACGCTCGCCGCCCACAGCCTCGGCCGGATCCGCGAGGCGCTGGCGCCGCACAGATCGGCTGCTACGCTGTAGCCCTATGGCTACATCGATCCCTCAGCGCGAGTTGCGCAACCACACGGCCGAGGTCCTGCGCCGCGCCGAGCGCGGCGAGCGGCTGGAGATCACCGTAAACGGCCATCCCGTCGCGGAGCTGGGTCCGATCGAGTCGCGCCGCGAGTTCGTCCCCAGCGACGAGCTGCGGCGCAAGTTCGCCGGACTGCTGTCGCCCGACGATCCGCTCGCCGACGAGCTGAAGGCGGCCGACACGCCGGCGCGCGATCCGTTCGCGTGAGCCTCGGCCTGCTCGACACCTCGCTCGTCATCGCGCTCGCGCAGGAGAAGCCTGTCGCGATGCCCGAAGCGGGCGCCGTCTCGATCGTGACGCTCTGCGAGCTGCACCACGGCGTGCTGGTCGCCGACGACGAGCAGCGCCCGGAGCGCCTTGCGACGCTCATGCTGGCGCAGACGGAGCTCCGGCCGCTGGCGCTCGGCGCGGGCGCCGTCCCGCACTACGCGCGCATGATGAGCGCAGCGCGCCGAGCAGGGCGCCGACCCGGGACGAACGACGTGCTGATCGCCGCGACGGCGGCGGCGCATGGCCTTCCCGTCTACACATGCGACCGCGACTTCGTCGGACTCGACGGCGTCGAGGTCGTGCTGGCGTGACCGCCGCCGCCTCGACCGACGTATGGGCATCCGGCGAGAGCGGGATCGTCGCGGGCGTGCGCGGGACGGCGCGGGCGGTGCTCGCCGACGCGCTGCTCGACGCGCGCCGCGTCGCGACGTTGGAGCCGTGGCGGCTCGCGCGCGCCGCCCGCACCCGGCCGCCGCGCCGGCGCGTGCTCGCGATCGGGATCGAGCGCGAGGACGTCCCGAACCTGATGGCGCAGGCACGCGCCGAGCTGCGCCGCTCGCGCCACGAGGTCGAGGTCGCGACGCGGCCGGTCGGCGGCGCCGGCAAGTTCGAGAACCTCAACGCGCTGCTCGCGCAGCACCCGCCCGGCGAGCGCGACTGGCTGCTCGTGCTCGACGACGACGTCGAGCTGCCGCGCGGCTTCCTCGACGGCTTCCTGCTGCTCGCCGAGCGCTTCGAGCTCAAGCTCGCCCAGCCGGCGCACCGGCGCCGCTCGCACGCCGCCTACCGCGTCACGCGCCGCCGCGGCGGCAGCGTCGTGCGCGAGACCGGCTTCGTCGAGATCGGCCCGGTGTGCGCGTTCCACCGCACGACGTTCGAGACGCTGCTGCCGTTCCCGCCGCTGCGCGCCGGCTGGGGGCTCGACGCGCACTGGGCCGCGCTCGCGCGCGAGCGCGGCTGGCGGATCGGCGTCGTCGACGCGCTGCCGATCCGCCACGCGCTGCGCCCGATCGCCGACAGCTACCGGCGCGAGGAGGCGACCGCCGAGGCGCGCGCGTTCCTCGCCGGCCGCCCGCACGTCACGGCCGCCGAGGCGCAGCGCACGCTCGCCGCGCACCGGCGATGGTGAGCGCGGCGGTGCACGCGCCCGTGGCCCGCCGCCCGAGCGCCGCGCGCCCAGCCCCCGAGCGCCGGCGGCCGCCGCACGCGCCCGTGGCCCGCCGCCCGAGCGCCGCGCGCCCAGCCCCCGACCGCCGCCGGCCGCCGCACGCGCCCGTGGCCCGCCGCCCGAGCGCCGCGCGCCCAGCCCCCGAGCGCCGGCGGCCGCCGCACGCGCCCGTGGCCCGCCGCCCGAGCGCCGCGCGCCCAGCCCCCGAGCGCCGGCGGCCGGCGGCCCGCTAGCCGATGCGCGTCGCGATCGTTGCCGAGTACTACCCGCGGGCGGTGGACCCGGTGCTCGGCGCGTGGGCGCACCGGCAGGCGCTCGCCGCGCGCGACGCCGGCGCCGACGTGCGCGTGCTCGTGCTGCACCGCCCGCTGCCGCCGCTCGCCGCGCTGCGCGCGCGCGACCGCACGGCCCTGCGCGCCGCCGCGCGCCAGCCGCGCCGCGCGCAGCTCGACGGGATCGAGGTCGTCTACGTCCCGTACCTGTCGCCGCCGCGGTCGTTGAGCTACGGCGCCTGGGGCGCATGGGCGGCGCCCGCCCTGCGGCGCGCGCTGCGGGACCTGCGCGAGCGCTTCCCGTACGACCTGATCCACGCCCACTATGCGCTGCCGGCCGGCGACGCGGTGCGCCGGGCGGATCCGCGGACGCCGTGCGTCGTCTCCGTCCACGGCGGCGACGTGCTCGCCACGCCGCACCGCAGCGCCTACGCGCGCCGCACGGTCCAGCGCGCGCTCGGCCACGCGCGGCTCGTGCTCGCCAACAGCGCCGGCACGGCACGCCGCGCCGAGGCGCTCG